>Ga0172382_10000627_pt1 | contig 66197 bp, 62 predicted proteins | sample Leawel138RmetaG_FD_122245 | JGI IMG/M metagenome (GOLD analysis project Ga0172382, IMG submission 122245) | Leachate microbial communities from a municipal landfill in Southern Ontario, Canada - Leachate well 138R metaG | ecosystem: Engineered > Solid waste > Landfill > Unclassified | place...
CTGGAAGTCGCCGGTTGAGATCCCCTTGAGGTACAGCCAGGGCAGCAGACCCTCAACACTCTTCGTCTTCTTTAAGTAAGGCGGAATAAGGCCCGAGTTGAACTTGACCTTGTTCTTGCCGGGTCGGTGACGATGGTTGTGAAGAGTCCTGGGTTCAACTGCCCCATCGGACCTGAAATCTGACCCCACCAGGAGCCGGAGGTATCCACCGTGGCACTTCCCATGTTGTTGGCGTTGAAGGTCGTGATAACTCCGGTGCCGGTGAACTCGTTTCCGGTAAAATCGGCCGCCAGTCCGTTGGCCAACCTGATCCAGATATGGTTGTCGGTCTGATTGAGAAAGCCGTTTCCGGTAACCACCGCGTCCACGACATCCAAGAAGAACACGCCGGTACCGTTTCCGATGAATGAATTTCCGGTGGCCGTGAACCTGAGTATGGAAAAGCTTCCCGCCCCTTCCGGCCGGATGGCGTTATCCCAACCAGTGAAGTTGCTGTTGCTAACGGTGACGTCGGCGGGGGCGTCGAAGTTGTTTTGGACGGCGATACCCCGGTCGAACAGGCCGGGTCCGCCCAAAAATAGGCTGTTTTTCACGGTAAGGTTGTCGGAGTCGTCGTTCATGAGTATCGCGACTTCCACGTTGTCGGGAGGCTGGTCGTCGGTGTTGCCGGTCTCGAAGCGAAAACCGTCGATGGTAACGTGGTTGTTATCGACCGTGATACGCTCCAATCGAGACTCGCCGGCGCGGGTTCCGGGCTCGACCCCCACGGAGATCCCCTGATTGGCACCGTTGAGAGTGAGAAACTGCAGACTGAAGGCGTCGGCTACCCTAATGGTTCCGGCCTCGCCGTCGTTGGTAAAGTCGCCGGGGGCCGCGCTGATAATCGAGTAGCGTCCATCGGCGAGAGCCGCTACATAGTCCACGGCAGCCTGGATGGAGGTGTAGCTCTGGCCCACCACCACCGGCCCGTCCTCGTCGATCCTTAAGAGTACGGCATCGATCCCCCCCACCGTGATTTCGACGGTTCTGAGAGGTGAAGTTCCACCTTGACCATCGGTGACGACGACACTAACGCAAACTACGTCCGCCAGAGTGCTGCTAGTGGTATCTACTTGAATAGTCTGTAGGTAGCTAGCAATAGCGGCGGGGGAGGCTTCCGTGTCCAGTGAAATTATTACGTTGCCGGGGTTTGCGTCGTCGACCTGGCCGATGCTGGTTGGGGGAGCCACGATCTCGGCCCCGCTATCGGCCGTCAAGGTGATCGCACCGAGGACGAGGTTCTGCTGGTCGTCGTCGAAGGCCACCGAGGCGAAAGCGTGGCTGTTTGACTGGTTGCCCACTCCACCGGTAACGGCAAGGGTGGGATTCTGGTTTCCACCCGCGCCAAAATCCACGGTCACATCGATCACATCGTCGGGCACCAAAGCAAACATGCCCGCTACGGAGGCTGTTATTGTGGTCGACCCTTGACGAAGAATGGTAACGGTTCCGTTACTGTCGACACCCACCACGCCGGGGTCGGTTGAGGTGTAGACCAGACCGAACGAAGAGTTGATGTCCATCGGACTCCCGTTCTCGAAGGTGGCTTGGGTCGTTAACTGGGTGGTGGCTTGGTCGAGCGTCAGGGTCAGAGGTTCGGGAGTGGTATCGATACTGGTGATATCACCCGGAATATCGAGGACATTCACATTCTGAGTACCCACCGCGAGGCCGGCCGTTGCTGTCACAACGACGTCGTCGGCGGTTGTCGCTTCTTCGCTCCCGCTGGTGAGAAGACCCGTGGAGATATCGATTGTGGTCCCGTTGTTGCTGGCCACGGTCCAGGAGACGGGGCCGGTAGCGATCGGATTACCGTTTTGGTCGAACCCGAGAACTGAGAACTGAAGCGTGTTGCCTCCGCTTTGCACCACTACAGGATCCGGCGTGTTTGGCATGATCTCAACTGTTTGCACACTCAACCCCGCGCCAACGGTCAAAGCCGCCGGACTACTGGTTACACCGCCCGCTGTGGCAGTGATCGAACCCTCGCCGTCGGCCGTACCGGTGGCAAGACCAGTCGTTTCGTTGATACTTGCCTGACCGGTGGCTTGCCAGCCCACCGGGCCGGCCAGCACATCGCCGTTGGAAAAATTGACGGCGGCGACGAACTGGAAGCTCCCGCCTACCGTGGTGCTAGCCGAGGTCGGAGAGACCACCACTGAGTCCAGAGTCACGATAAGACTCGTGGTGTTTGAAAAATCCATGGTGACTTCCCCTCTCGAAATCACTTGCAAAGGCCCGCTCGTTTCCAGAATGGGAAATCCGTTGCCGGCCAGAGCCGTGATCACCACGGAGCGGGTGCGAGAGTCCACCGACTGAATGGTAATGGAATTGGCGAAGTCTCTGACTTCGGTTTGCAGGAGAGCCCCCGAACCGTTGACCCCTTCGTAGAATCGAAAACGGATGCTGGTGGTGGCAACGGGTACCTCCAGAGGAGCTTGAGCTTTGATGAAATTAAAGGTCACCGATCCCGGGGGAAGAGAGACACTTGAAAAGTCTTGATCCGACCCGGACGAAGCGTTTGTGCAGCCCGCGAATAGAAGAGTAACAACCAGCAGCAAGACACCAAGAGTACGCGACGCCCGCTTGGCATAGCTCAATTTGAACATGAATTTTCCCCAATTGATTATGCATCTCAATGAGATGCGGTATCAGGGACTCTCCGGATCGCTGATCCGGAGGTAAGGGCTACAGTTTTTGAAGCCGACCCGTGCCATGGGTCCCTCGCTGGCTCTCGGTGATTGTTCCAAATCTCAGAGGCCACCTTCAGGCTTTGGTCAGATTGTCGAACCTTATCCGGATGCATTATTAAACGTATACTCTCATTCGGGTACCAGCGTAACTGGGCGGGACTCCTCCGAAAGAGTATCCTCGTGGGATATCGCCACTGTGAGGTTTCATGAAAAAAAGCTGCATCCAAATCTTCTCCGTTCTCATTCTCTCTACACTCTGTTCTCTTGCGGTCACCGCGGAGGTCAATATCGAAGAGTTGCTGGTACGGCGTGGATCGGCCAGTCTCAACATAAGACTGACCATTAACAACCCGTCGAAAGTACGTCAACTCGGACCGGTGGTCGCCCAACTTTACGCTCGGGCAAACTCCTCGGAGCAATGGGTCCTTCTGCGCACCTGGGACAATATCAGCACCTTGGGGCCGGGCCATAGAACCTCACGAGACTTCTTTGAAGAGAACAGTTTCTTTCTGGAAAAACTCGCCGACGAAGACCAATTCGAGGTTCGCGCGGTGGTCACAGGTCCTGAAGCAACGAAGGCAGCCGAAAAGGTCTCGCCTTATCGGACCTGGTTTGAAGACATGACCCAATAAAGGGGGCGAGGGCCAGGCCGATCGCGTACCTGTGTACTGCCCCTCAGGTATTACCACCTCTGGCTTACCGCCACCGATCGTCTACACTAAAATCATGAAACAATTCCCCGGCCTCCCCACAATCTTTATTCTCACCCTTTGCTTAGCCTGGAGCCTTACCGCTCCGCCGGCAAGCGCTCAACTCCTTTTGGCCACCGGCCGCTACCGAGTGGTCAGTGTGGACCAGGCGGAGCAACGTATTGGCGTAGCTCGCCCCGATGACTCCCCCAAGGTTCGCCAAACCTGGGTCTATCTCAAACCGGACACCGTGATGGTGAGGCGCCGCTACCAGGGCAACGGGTCTTTCAAGGATGAGTTCATCACTTACAACGCCATGTATGAGGTACTGCGCAATCACAAGGGAGAGCTCGTGAAAATTCACGGAGGTCGCGACTGGGATAGCAGCATCGACGCTAAGAAAATCTGGATGTAACTCATATCTCGCGGGGGGGTAAGGCGGTCCTCATGCCAAAGCGCATACAAGTTCTAGAAATCCTCGCAATATACGCTGTGATCGGCTTGTTCGGTTGGCAGTACAACGCAGGCGACTGGGCTTTCATCGGAGTGACTTTTCACCCCTATCTTGCGGTGATCATCATCGTGGGATCACTCCGGGGCTCATCGCAGTCCCTGACACTCACCTCAAGTCTGCTCGCAACATTGCTCTACCTGATTGGCCTGATGCAAATTCCTGTCCCACCGAGCCTATCCGGTTTGCCCATCCTTGCCTTCGTGATCACCGGAGTCGTTCTCGGACTGGGTCAAAGAGCAAGCCGTAGAAAGCTCCAGGCGTTCCGCTTTCACCTCAAGGAGTCGTTCCTGAGTCGCGATCAGCTCCGGCGGAGTGTAGGTGCTTTGGAGTGCACGAACGAGACTCTAAACCACCAGGTACAGGGTCAACTGGTGACTCCCTATTCGTTCTCTGAAATTGCCCGCCGCCTATCGCTCCTCGACGAACGCGATCTCTATCAAGAGATGTGCACCGCCGTCTGCGAGTATATTCACGCCGAAGTGGCTTCCTTCTACCTCTTGACGGAAGATGGAAATTTCAAAGAGGTGGCTAGAATGGGTTCTCGCAATCATCCCTTTCCAGTCGCTGACAAAACCGAAGAGCAACCCCTGGTAAAGCTCGCGCAGACCACTCGGGCAGCCGTGACCAGGCTGGACCTCGGCATCCACGCGATGGACAAGAGCACCGCGAAGAAATGCCTTATGTGCGCCCCCCTGCTTCATAAGCAAACCGGGGCGACTATGGGAGTGCTGTGCGTAGACAAGATGCCGTTCGCCAGGTTCAACAACGTCAGCAAAAGATCTCTAAGAGCTTTAGCTGACTTTTCGGCGGGAGCGCTGGCCAATGCCAGAGAGCGAAGGGCACTTCGAGAAGAAGTTGGGTTGAGTTAGTTGTTCAGAGAGGCTTTCGATAAGATCGGCCAATTCTTAACGGGGGGTCCCTCCCATGTCGGCCTGGAGAGACGACATGCGCCGCGTCTTGCCGGCCAGTGGGCCGCTATCGCTCGAAACGGTAACGACCAATTCCCCGTTTCCATAGTCAACGTCGGACCATCGGGCCTGGGCCTCGAAGCAAGCCGGCGCTCGGCTTCCGGGAACATAATCTCCATATCACCCGCCCCCGCCCATCACGCCGGCGCGAACGAAAGCGAAGTCGAAATTGAAGTAAAGTGGTGCTACGTCCGGGAGCACGATGGCAGGGTCATCATCGGAACACGTTTCGTCGCGGGAAATCATCTTGAAGAGAGCTGGCTCGGGCCCCTATTGCGAGAAGCCTCGTTGAACTGGGGTGATCAGGAGCAGAAACGCAAGCACGTTCGCTTAAACTCCGTGCTCAAAGCCGAGCTGCGGGAGTTGGAGACCGGCCGCTATCTCAACGAAGGCGACGTATCGAACATCAGTTTAGGCGGCATTCTCGTCAAAACCACAAAGTCCATGCACGCCGTGCCTCCGCTGCTGGTCCTCATCGGACCTTACTCCAACTACCCCACACTCTTTTTACCGGCCCGTCTGGTCAATAGCCGCCAGGACGATGATGGTCGAGTATTTCTTCACGCACTGGAGTTTCTGAATACAAGTCCGGAGCAAAAAGAAACCCTCGAGAGTCTTATCAAGGGAATCATGGAAGAGAGTTGAGCTACCGCGCGCTGGCCGAGCCAAGCTACTTCTTTGGCAGCTTCGGAACTATTTTCGCGTCGATAGCCGCCTGCTTCTTCTTGTCGTCGGCTGCCGACTTTAGCTTCTTCTGCTTAGTGTTCTTATTTGCTGATTTTGGATTCTTGTCACCCATTGCTCGCTCGCCTTTCCGTGAGTCATCCCCCAGGAGATCCTACAAATCACGGCCAGATGTGCATAGGTATCGAGATACCCGCGAGGCTGCTTGAAATGTACTTGAAAAAGCCTAAGGAGCGAAGCTGATGTCGTTGTCCACCAATCGCCTCCACATAGCTCACTATACCAACGTCTACAAACCTATCCTCAACGGGGTCGCAGTCTCGGTAGAGAGCTTTCGCAGCGCACTCGGCGCCCTGGGCCACCAGGTTTACGTCTTCGCACCGGCGGCGGGCGATTACCGGGATCTGGAAAGGTTCATCGTCCGCTACCCCGCCTTCGATCTACCCATGCAGAAGTACCCCATCGCCGTGCCTGTCTCGCCCGCGGCGGAAAGTTTCCTTGAGCTCGCCAAACCGGATCTCTTGCACGCCCACCATCCCGCGATTCTGGGTAGAGCAGCCTTGCATCACGCCGAGAGACATGGACTGCCATTGGTATTCACCTATCATACTCGTTATCACGACTACTCTCACTACGCGGCACCGTTTCCCAAGGATAAGGTGGATGACCTTATCACCCATTGGATCGGTCATTTCATGGCTTGCTGCCACAGGGTGGTGGTGCCGAGTCAGAGCATCAAGGTGATGGTCGAGCAGCTTTACGGACTGTCCGAAGGTGTCGAAGTCGTCGCGACCGGAGTCGATTCCGAACATTTCCGGCCTGGAGATCGGGGGCTCGCGCGATTGAAGCTCGGTTGGCCTGAATCAGACCTGGTTCTCATCTCCGTGGGGCGTCTGGCCAAGGAGAAAAACTTCACCCTCTTGTTGGAGTCGGTTTCCCTCTTAACTCAAACCGAAGTAGAGTGGAGGCTGGTGATCGTTGGTGAGGGCGACGAGCGGCAGGCCCTGGAACAGGCGGCACGAGACTTCGGGGTGAGCGAGCGGGTCGAATTCGTGGGCCAGGTCGAATTTTTAGATATGCCGCTCTATCTTCAGGCCTGCGACCTATTCTGCTTTGCCTCGCTCACCGAAACGCAGGGCCTGGCCACCCTGGAAGCCATGGCCACCGGTCTTGCCGTAGTGGCCGTGAAGGCTTCCGGCACTTCCGACGTGATGACATCCGGGAGGGAAGGGTTCTTGACCGATCCCTCCCCGGCCGCTCTGGCAAAGTCCATCCGGTATATGCTGGAACATCCGGAATTCCGGCAGGCCTGCGCACAGAAAGCCATCGATACCGCCGGTGGCTGCACGCCGCTCAAACAAGCAGAACGACTTGTGGAAGTCTATCGCCAAGCCATCGAGGCCAACCGGCGGGGAATTACCCTGCACCCATATCTTCAGAGTCATTGGTCTGCCTTTCTAGAGTTCGCCGGCCTGGACTGAGCCCCAGTCCCGATTTTTGGCGACGATCAATGACCCGAGTCCACTCCGCACCGAACAAGAAAATTAAACAAGCAAAATCGATCCAAAACAGGAGAATAACGAGGGCCCCGGCGGGGCCGTAACGGATCCCCAACTGGGCATGCTCGAGGAACCAACCGAACAGCCCCTTGCTGGCCGAAAACATCAACGCAGTGAGCACCGCTCCGCTCCACACGTGGCCCCATGAGATTTTAGCGTCCGGAAGAAGCTTGAAGAGGAGGGCAAAGACCGCGGTCAAAAGGGCCAGGCTTACCACGAATTGACTCGATTTTGCGAAAGCCAACGAGACCCCGAAACGGGTCGATATCTCCTCTCCGGCCGCTCCCAGTACAGCCGACGCCAGCACGGAAAGCAGTACTATGATACCGGTACTTAAGACCACTGCCAGTGAGAGCACTCTTTTCACCACTTTCTCTTTCCAGTTCAGAACGTGGTCAGACCGCACTTTCCAGATCAAATTGAGAGCATCTTGCAGTTGAACGAAGAACCCGCTGGCGCCGATCAATAGAAACAGAAAGCCCGCCAGAGCGATGCCCTCCTCCCCGCCCTCGCGAGATTGGGCTAGAACGGCGCGGAGAAGCTCCATCGAACTCGACCCCAGAAGCCAACCCGCTTGATTGAGCAAGTACTCCTCGTTGGAACCGCTGACCAACCAGCCCACCATGTGGGCTAGCGCCACCAAAAGTGGGGGGAGCGCGGTGACCGCGTAGAAGCTGAGAGCCGCGGCCAACTGGATGGCGTTGTCGGCCAAGAAGGCCTGGAAAGCCTCTTTAAGTATGCCGTAAAGATGCCTCGGTTGCGACGGCAAAGTCTCACCTTTTACTGTTTGTTCAACGAAGGTCCAGACGCAGCACGATGGGATTGGAGGCTTGCCCCTGCGAATCGGTAGACTCGACGGTGAGGTCCAATTTGCTGCGTTGATCAAGCGATGAAGCATCCACCTGAATGTTGAAGTAGCCGTTGGCGTCTGCCCGTCCCTGGTCATCGAGGCGCCGGCCCTGAATTCCTAGGATGCCGGGAATGATGTTGATGTTCGAAACGGTGGTCACGCGCACATTCGAGTACGGAAGCGTTTGACCCTGAACGTTGAACACCGGCGCTACCGTCATTCCGTCACGCAAGTTAGACAGCGAAAGTTGTACCGAGCCGGTGTTGCCCTGAGTGTCGACGTTGAAGCTCCATTGCTGTTGCATGGAACGACCCTGAGAGTCCAGCGCATCCACGTATATCTGGTGCTGTCCCGCGGGCAAATTGTAGGGCGGAGTGTATCGAATCTGATTCGACTGTACGCTCGTGGAGCGGGTAACGTCTTGGCCATCCAGCAGCAAGCGAACAGTTTCGGTACGAACATTCCGGTCAAACTGGAGCGAGATGGGCGGACGGGCATTCGTCACGGTACTGTTGGGAGCCGGTGTAAGGTTAAAGGAACTGCCGCTGTTCTGATTCTGATTCTGATTCTGATTCTGATTCTGATTGTTCTCGACGGCTCCGAAGGTCAAGGCTCGACTGGCCTCCATCTGGCTCTCCTTGCCGTTGCCCATTAGCCGCCCCACCACGTTGCCGCGATCAACACGCAGATTGTTGGGCACTGTGACCGTCCCTTCGTAGCGCCCCGAGCGAACTTCCCGCATGGAAACACCCTGAAAGGCACCGGGAACGTCGAAAGAGCCCTGGCCATCGGGGTCACCGAGCATAGTGACGGTCAACTGGTCTCCCGGACGCAGTGTCCCCGAGGCCGAGTGCAGTACGCTTTCGATGTTCATCCGAGCTTCCGGCCGGCTTACCGGCTGCTGGACAGGTTGATTGACGACCTCGGTTCCAGGACTGGTGATAGCCACGGTGCTGGAAGCAGACTGCCACTCCACGTTGGCTCCCAGAGCTTCCGAGATAAATCGAAGCGGGACCAGGGTCCGCCCTCCGGAGGATGTCGCCGGCACGTCGAGATAGACGGTCCGTCCATCGACCATGGCGCTTCGACTTCCCAGTCGTAGTTCAATCTGAGTCCGCCCGCGGGTTGCTTTGATGCTGCGACTATCGGCCAGATAGACGACTTCTGCTCCCAAGCGCTCGAAGATCCCCCGCAACGGTACGAGAACTCGACCGTTTTGCATGACAGCCGGCTGGTCGAGGTACATGGGCTGTTGGTCTATCAGAACCTGAATGTTGCTCGCTGAAATGCCGGGCAACGCCAGGCAAGTGAGGAAGAAGATTGCATTGAATGTTTTTTTCATGAGATTGCTCCTGGCGTTCGGCCATTCTCTCTATATATCGGGTAGGCTATTCTTGCTTTATCCAAGCCCAGGCCTTGCGAAGCATGGCCGGAGGGAAGCATTTCACGTCGCCTTTAGAAAACGGCTCACGTAAGATCTCCGTGGCCTCGGCCCAATCGTCTTCGGCAATCAGGGCCAGTCTTTCACACGCTTGAAAATGCCTATCTTGAAAGTTAAGTTGCCGCCACAGTTCGTCGGGTGCAAACCCTTTAAGCCCCTTAAGCTCCAGCAACAGACGAATAGTCGTGTATTCGGTAATCATACGATCGATTCTGGACAAAAACTTTTCATTGTGTTCGTCCATAAGCCGGCCTTGCAGTCGAATCCCGATTGCCCGACCTTCACTGAGATTCAAAATGGTGGAGTGGACCGTTTGACCCATTTCGGCCTCCTTGACCTTGATACCCCATTCTAGCCCCGGCGGGTTTGTCTAAGGAAGTGACCCCTATACTCAGAACGTCTGCTCGAAGTACTTGAAAATTCCAATCGGAAAACGGTGCCGATTACTGCAAGGCGCGTTCGCGGGCCCACACGACGGCTTCGGCTCGGGAGGCGACCCCTATTCGCAAATAGAGCCTGCTCACGTAGTTTCGCACGGTCTGCTCGGCCAGATGAAGTTCTTCGGCAATGATCTTGTTGTCGAGCCCCTGTCCGATGCGTCGTAGCACCTCTCGATCTCGACTACTGAGGGAATGGAGATCGGGGTCGGTCAGGCGATGGGATAGCTTTCGAATCTTGTCCGAAACCGATTGGCTAAACCACACCGCGCCTTCATCGATGAGTTTGAGGGCTCTCATGAGATGCTCTATGGCTTCATCCTTCAAAAGATAGCCGCTCAACGTCAGGTGACTGAGCTCACGAAGATGAACATCGTCGTCAAAGGCCGTGAGAATGAGTACTTTCAGGTCGGGTTGGCTCTGCCGGGCTTGTTCGATCAAAGCTTGGGGAGACAATCCCGGCATGGACAAGTCGAGCAGAAGCAGGTCCGGCTTGTGGGCAAGGACCGCTCTTAAGGCTCCATCACCATCGGCGGCCTCAGCCACAACCTCAAAAGAGTCGCTGGCGGCCAGCGTGGTACGGATTCCTTTACGGACGAGCGGATGATCGTCGGCTAGCACTATTCTCATTGTCGACTCCTTTCTTTTTTTAAGCCTTCAACAAGAAGAGTTCCTCATCTTTCCAGGTTCACCTTGATTCCGTCTGAACGCAAAACGGCCTCCGACCATTTGTGATGGTCGAAAGCTCTGTTAGGCGGTGAATGAAGGGGATATTTTAATCTAAGCGGCCACTCCCTAACATCCTTGAAAGAAGAGCGAATCCAAAAATCAATAGGGCGGACCCGAAGATGGCAGGCAACAGAGATACACCTGCCAGAGCAGGTCCCACCGGTCCTATCAGGCTAACCCCCAGCCAGGCCCCGATCACACCGATGACCATGGCGGCCAAAAATCCGCCGGGAAGACGTCCGGGCACGATAGCGCTGGCGATGGCGGCGCAGATGGCAGCCACGATCAGAAATAAGAGGTAGACAACGATACTGTTCATATGAAGACTCCTAGCGAGCGAGGCGATAGTCGCTCCCGCTGCTCATAGTCTAAGCAAACTACAGTCAGAACCGTAGACTCCAGAATACCCCGGGTGCGGTACCCCGGTACGTTCTCAAGCAGGTTCGATATATCGGTACTCGTGATTCGAGTATCAGCGTAACTAGCAGAAGCTCAAGCGAAGACCTACTGTGGAGATGGCGCGCTTTTACACGGTCGTGCCGCAAAAGTTTCCTTAAGGAGGTTCTTCGTGAACGAAGATATCGTAAAGGGCAAATGGGCCCGGTTCAAAGGCGAGATTCAAAGTCAGTGGGGCAAATTCACCGATGATGATCTCGATGTCATCAAGGGTGACAGCAAAAAAATCGTGGGGTTGCTCCAAGAGCGCTACGGCTATGCCAAAGAAGAAGCGCACAAGCATTTCGAGAATTTTCAGAAAGCCCGTAAGGACTAATGGAAAACCCTGGACATGTTGTTGAGAAAGAGGTTGTCCAGACTCCGGGCGGGACCTCCGAACGGGTCGAGGTCAGCTCCTCTCCGGCCACCTCCGGACAAAACCGTATGGGCAAAGTCCGGCGGGTTCAGAGCATCATCTGGTTCGTCTGCGGATTGGCCGAGGTGGCCATCTTGTTCAGGTTTACCCTGATGCTTCTGGGAGCCAACCCCCAGAGCGGCTTCGCGAATTTCGTCTACTCGGCGAGCTATCCGTTGGTCGCACCCTTTTTGGCACTATTCGGACGAGAACCGACCTACGGAAACAGCATCTTCGAGTTCTCCGATCTGATAGCTGCCGTTACGTATCTGCTGGTCGCGACCGGCCTGGCTCGACTTACCACACTGGTCATGGCCCCCAACGATCCTTCCGGCGAGGCATACAAATAGAGAAGATTCCGGAACCGGATGCCATTCGGGCAGACGACAGGGAGCGACCATCATCGAACAACAACCGGACATAGCCATCGCATCGATTAGTCCCAAAGCGTCCCAGCCGCGCTCGGTCCGAGTACTGGTGGTCGAGGATAACAGACTGATTCGGCAGATGCTCAGCTCCCAGCTAGTCAGAGGGGGGGCTCAGGTGAAAACCGCTTTTGAGGGAAGGCAGGCACTGAAAGCCCTCGAATCCGAAGCGTTCGACATTGTCCTGATCGACATCAATATGCCTGTGATGAACGGCCTGGAAACGGACCGCGCCATCAGACTAAACCCTGAGAAATACCGACACCCGATCATCATCGCTCTCACTGCCACCAACGACAAATTGGCCAGGGAGGCTTGCTTCAAGGCGGGGATGGACGACTTTCTTTGTAAACCGGTGTTCTATCCGGTGCTCGTGCAAAGCCTGTCAGCCTGGTGCAAGAAGCTATCTCTCTAAAGGTGCTATCAGACCAACCCTGAAGCCTTAAGGTTGGGGGACATCCAAAATCATGACCAACGAATCGCCTCCCACTCGCAAACTGTCCGAACGAGTCATAGAGGCTCAAGAGGGCGAGAGAGCCAGCCTGTCCAGAGAGATCCACGACGGCATGCTCCAGTGCATCATCGCCGCTCGCATGCTGTTGGACGACGTCATTGCGAAAGTGCCGAGAGACGATTTGGTCTTTGAAGATCTGCTGTCGGTGGAGGAGTGTTTAGCCCAGGCCAATCGAGAAGGTCGCAGTCTGCTCACCGAATTGCGTCCGGCCGACTATGCGAGTCAAGGATTAGTGGAGTCGATCGCCTGCATGCTGGATCGAGTCCAAAGCGAGACGGATACGGTCTTCGAGTTTGCCCATGACGACATTGCCGAAGAAGATCTCACTCTCTTGATTCGTAGCAATCTGTTTCGAGTGGTCCAAGAGTGTGTACGCAACGTTATCAAACATTCCGGTTCCTCTAGAGCAAAGATCGACATGGGACGAAATTCCGACGAGATCTGGGTCAGAGTCGAAGACTGGGGCTGCGGATTTGAGGTCAAAGGCAATTCGGTAATCAGCAACCACATAGGGCTTTCCTCCATCCGGGAGCGAGCCGAACTCTTGAACGGCCGGTTCTCAACCGCCAGTGAACTGGGTAAAGGCTCGACCATCGAGGTGAGAGTACCCATCCGAAAAGGATTGGATACCGGTTTCCACAATCTGAGAACCAAGGCTCAAGCGCTCCTTGCTAAACGAAGCGCCGATCCTTTGGAAGAGGCCGTGGCCGAAGAGCTTAGCGCCTCGGAAATAGCCGCTTTGTTGCACGAGTTCGAAGTGCGCTGCCTGGAATTAGAGCTTCAAAACGACCAACTCCGGACCGTCCAGAGTGAGCTTGAAACCGTCCGCGACAAATATCGAAATTTGCATGAATACGCCCCATCGGGCTATCTCACGACCGATTCCAGCGGCCGCATCACCTCCGCCAACCTCACCCTCTCCTCTATGCTGAAGTGTCCACGCCACCGCCTATTGTCGGCCACCTTCGAATCTCTGCTGGCTCACGACTCGAAAGAGTCCGGACTATCCGGCCAGGATTGCGAGATCAAAATGCTTCGGCCGGGATCGCCTGATTGGTTCTGGGCCAGATTGAAACATCGAGAGTCCCCGGGTGAGGGTTTCAGCTTGGCCGTCACCGACATAACCGCGGAGAGGAAAGCCGAGGAGAAACGACAACGACTGCAGCTTCAATTGGACATCTCCACCCGCAGACAACACTATTTACAAGAGACGGAATCGGCCTTTTTTCAATTAAACAAGCTAGTTCATGAGTTTGAGCGAGAAGTTGAGCAGCGTGTTCTGAACCCGGAATTCAAAAGCGACTTCGTCGAGGGCCTGAAAAAGGTCGCTGGGAGCGCATCAGCCTTAAAGGAGCTATCAATAAAGTTCTCCTGTAGGCCGTTGAAGCTGGACTCATTTTTGCTCGAGGTTATCCCCAAGCTCACCTCTCGGCTAGATTCCACGAGGTTGGCATATAGCCTGAGAGGCAAGGAGCAAAGCATATGTGCCAACCCTGTCTTGCTAGCGACGCTGGTCGACGATTTGCTAAAAAACGCCTTCCAGGCTCTGCAATCAGAGCGTGATCGAGTCACGGTAAGCACGGGAAAGCTCAACGAAAAGACCGTCTATCTGGAAATCGCCGATACCGGAGTGGGAATGGACGAGACTACTCGCAAGCAGATGTTCGAACCCTTCTTTACTACTCGAAAAGGCGCACGAGGTATGGGGTTGTATGAGGTGTTAAGAATCGTTCGCGGCCACCAGGGTGAAATCTCGGTGCTCAGCGAGCTGGGACGAGGAACCACGGTGCGAGTGGTGTTTCCTTTGATGAGCGCGGAGAGCCCGTAGAGTGCCGTTTCCCATCGTGGGTATCGGCGCTTCGGCTGGGGGCCTGGAAGCTTTTGAACTCCTCTTTCGTGGTCTGGTCACGCCCGTCGACTCCGCCTTTGTATTGGTTCAACATCTAGAGCCGTCCCACGCCAGCATGTTGGCCGGCCTGGTCGGCCGATGGACGGACATTCCGGTGGGCGAAGCGCGGGACGGAACCCAGGTGCTACCCGGTCACATCTACGTCATCCCCCCGGGCCAATACCTGACTCTGGGCGGCGGAAAGCTCTACACCCTTCCCAGACAGCCGGACGAACGTTCCCTCAAGTCGCCTATCGATGTCTTCTTTCGCTCACTGGCTCAGGACCGCGGGGAATGGAGTGCCGGGATCATACTTTCGGGCGCCGGCACGGACGGCAGTTCGGGAATGAGCGCCATACACGCGGCGGGCGGGTTGACCATGGTCCAGGAACCGTCCACCGCTGCTTACGATAGCATGCCGCAAAGCGCCTTGCAGACGGGAGATGTCGACTACACTCTGAGGGCCACGGAGATGACCGATCAGCTCACGGCTCACTTTTGCGGGGTTCCCAAAAAGGGGTTTCCGGGCGGCCCCGCTGCAAGTACCCACCACACGCCCTATGCCAAGGCTCTGATGCTGCTGAGAGATTACACGGGTCACGATTTCTCCGGATACAAACAGAATACGGTCAGTCGTCGGGTGGAGCGCCGAATGATAGTTCATCGGATCGATTCGCCTCAGGAATATGTAGTCTACCTTCAGAGCCACCCGGAAGAAATCGAGCGTTTACATCAAGAACTGCTGATCGGTGTAACCAGCTTCTTCCGCGACCGTGAAGCTTTCGAGATTATCGAACAGAAGGTCATGCCGGCCCTGATGCCCACGAGTAGAGGAGCCGACGACACCGTTCGGTTTTGGGTGGTCGGGTGCTCGTCCGGAGAGGAGGTTTACTCACTAAGCATGTTAGCCCAGGAGCGACTGGAGACTTGTCCTCACCGTTTGCGCCTGGCCTTTTTCGCAACCGATATCGACCAGCGGGCTCTGCGCCGCGCGCGCGACGGTGAATACCCCACAACTATCTCCCACGACGTCTCCGGGCAACGGCTTGCGAACTATTTCGTGGAACATAACGGACGCTACAAAGTCAAGCCTTCGTTGCGCGAGCCAATCGTGTTCGCCGAGCATAGCGTGATAAAGGACACCCCATACTCTCGACTGGATTTTATTAGCTGCCGAAACCTGCTGATCTATCTTCAACCCGAGGTCCAAAAAAAGGTCATCGCTCTCTTTCATTACGCGCTGAAACCGGGAGGATACCTATTCCTGGGAAACTCTGAAACGGTGGGTGATGCCGACGGTGTGTTCGCGATAGTGGATAGAAACTGGAAGCTGTATCAGCGTATCGGTGGCAGCTCCCCCCAGGCCACTCTCGCACTGACTTCGAAGCAAAGTAAGGGACCGCGAAGCCGAATGGATAAGGTCGCTCCTAAGCAAACCTTGAAGGAGATAGTTGAACGACGCCTGTTGAGTCGTCACTGTCCGGCCGCCGTGGTAGTGGACTCTCGTACCGAAGTCCTCTATGTACACGGTTGCATCACGCCTTTCTTGAAACCTCTGAGCGGCAAGACCGATCTGCACCTCCTGAGCATGACCACCCAAGAGCTAAAAAGTCCGATGATGACGGCAATCTCTCAAGTGAGATCGGGCGGAGTGCCGGTGACCACTCACGGAATCCCGGTGCAAAGTTTTCGAGTGAGCCTGACAGTCGAGCCTCTATTGGAGGGCGACCTGCCGGCAACCCAGCGACTCTTGATCCTTATTCAGGAGGAGCCGCCGGCCGGTGCGAGTGCCGCTGACCCCGAGCCCGAGGCCGAATCAGACACGGACAGCACACCTCGCCTCCGCTTGCTGGAAGATCAGTTGTTCGCTACCCAGGAGTTTCTTCGCACCAATGTAGAGCAGCTAGAAACGACCAATGAAGAGTTGCAGTCGACCAATGAGGAGCTGCAATCGGCCAACGAAGAGCTACAGAGCACCAACGAAGAGCTTGAGACCTCCAGAGAAGAGTCGCATTCGGTCAACGAAGAGCTGGCATCCCTCAACTCCGAGCTGCAAGAGAGAATTGAAGAGTCGGCTCGAATGAATAACGACTTGAACAACTTGCTCAGCAGCATCGAGATCGCGGTTATCTTTCTGGATAACGACCTCAAAGTGGCACGCTACACTCCCGCCGCCGCCCGAATATTTCATTTAATTCCCGCCGACCAGGGAAGACCGTTGAGCGATCTTGACTCTCATCTGGAACTAGATCCGAAAGAGCTGAGGGTGGAAGTGGAAACTGTGTTCCGCACTTTGACTTGTTTTCATCGTGAAGTGAACGACCGAGAGGGAGCCTGGTACGCCCTGTCGATCAGGCCTTACCGCACTTCAGACAACGTGATCGAGGGATGTGTTCTGACATTGCTCGACATCACCTCACAAAAGCAAGTTCAACAAGAGCTAAGTTCAAAGTTGCTCTCGCTCACGAATAGCCCCACAGCTCAAGGTACGTCGATACCTTAACCCGAGTACCGTGACGCTCCATCCTTGGGACCTCAGTCTCTTGTCCAAACTCCGCCAAGAGGCCAGGATGAAGGATATCAAAGGAGATATTTCTTATGAATCTCACCAAATTATTACCCCTAGCTATCACGGCTCTACTCCTGTCGCCGGCTTCGGCCCAAGACTCCACTGACAAAGCTGTTCAGGACGAATCAGGATACCATTCCCAAATCCCTCGCTACGAGTTCAAAATAGAACCTGGAAACGTCATGCTCTTCAGAAAGCCCGTTTCTTTCACAGGCGAAGTGATCGAAAAGACCAGTCACAGCCGCACTCTTCGAGCCGCCAACGGTATGACCATCACCATCCCAAATCAGGCTCTTGTCTGGAACGGCGACACCCAGATCTTCGGTCAAGCATCCGAGATGGGCGACAAAGTTGTGGTGTACATGAGATCGGAAGAGCCCTATCGCATTATGCTCGCACCCACCGTCGCACGACCGACACTGGCCATCGGCAGTTATGACGGGGTGTATTACCTCTCTGAAGACTTCATCGCGGACCTTGATCTTGAGAACCTCGACAACAACATCTACGCGGATCGTAACTCCAAGGACGAAGCAAGCACCTATGACGTTGATCTGTCTTCCGTGAAAGACGCCAAAGATCTATGATCGAGGGTCTCTCTCAGGTCGCTTTTGTGGGAAACTATTTGCCCCGCAAATGCGGAATCGCCACCTTCACTAGCGACCTTTGCCGGAACACCGCGTCGAGTTTTCCCAAGACGCGCTGTTCCGTGGTCTCGGTGACGGACAACCCCGGCTACTACGACTTTGGTCCGGAAGTGGTCTTTGAGATGGAGGAGCAAGACCTGCATTCCTACCGAAGGGCCGCCGACCACCTCAACAATCAGGGCCCGGATGCGGTCTGTCTGCAGCACGAATTCGGAGTCTACGGCGGGCCCTCCGGAAGCCACATTCTGGCTCTGCTCGAACAGCTAGAAGCCCCCGTGGTCACGACCATGCACACCATCCTGAAAAACCCGACTCCGACTCAAGAAAGAGTGACTCATGAGCTGATCCGTCTGTCCCAGCGGTTGGTGGTCATGAGCCGACAGATGGAGCGAATGCTCATCGACCTCTATCAGGTGGAGCCTTCCAAGATCGATCGAATCCATCACGGCATTCCCGATATCGACCCCAACTCAACCGACCTGAAAGAGCGCTTCCCCAAGCTCTCCGGAAGGCGGTTGATTTTGACCTTCGGTCTGCTTTCTCCCGGCAAGGGCATCGAACACGCCCTGCGGGCTCTCCCCCGAGTGATAGAAGCCCATCCGGATATTCTCTATCTCGTGGTGGGAGCGACCCATCCCAATCTCGTGAAAGAGCAGGGCGAATCCTATCGAAGCTTCCTGGAAGATTTGACTCGAGAGCTGGGTCTCGAACGGCACGTCCAATTCGAGAATCGATTTCTAGAACTGGATGAATTGAAAGATTTCATCGCCGCCGCCGAAATCTACGTGACCCCTTACACCAATGAAGCCCAGGCTGTCTCCAGCACTTTGGCCTACGCTTTTGGTTGCGGGATACCCGTTATCTCTACCCCCTACTGGCACGCTCGGGAGCTACTGGGAAATGGAGACGGCATTCTGGTGCCCTTCGGCGATTCGGCCGCCATCTGCACAGCCCTGAGCGAACTGCTGGCTGATGATGAGAAGCGCCTATCGATGGGCCGCCGTGCCTATCTGCAGGGCCGTGACATGGTCTGGTCGAGGGTGGTGGGTCGCTACCTGGAGAGTTTCAAGAAAGCACGTGAAGAAAAGACCTCCGCCCGGCTGGCCCGGCAGGTCATACCGTCTGCCAACGGCAAGCCGGCAAAACTGCCGGAACTCAAACTCGACCATCTACTGCGAATGACGGATTCCACCGGAGTTTTTCAGCACGCTTCTTATACCGTACCGAACTTTTCTCATGGCTATTGCACCGATGACAACGCTCGCGGGCTCATGCTCACCTATTTCTTAGAAGAGATGGGCGCGAGCCGGGGTACCGCGGAACAGTTGCGTTCGACCTATTCTGCCTTCCTGGCCCATGCCTTCAATCGGGTTTCGGGAAGATTCCGAAACTTTATGAGTTTTGAGAGGCGATGGCTTGAGGAAGTGGGATCGGCCGACAGCCATGGCAGGGCCGTTTGGGCACTGGGGATGGCCATACGCCATACACCGTCCGGGCATTGCAGCACACTGAATCGCCAACTCTTTCTCGACGCCCTTCCGGCTGTTTCAGACTTTTCGTCGCTTCGGTCAGTGGCGTTCTCACTGCTGGGGGTTGTAGAATATCTATTTCGCTTCGCCGGTGATAGAGAGGTGACCCAGGTAAGCCACCAACTGGCCGAGCGCCTCCACGCCAGTTTTCGCTCAAACGCCGTCCCACGCTGGAGTTGGTTCGAGGATTTTCTCTCCTACGACAATCCAAGGTTGGCCCAGGCTTTGATCGCCTGCGGTCGTCAGAGCCGACAGAAATATGTGCTGGAAGCAGGCCTTGAGGCCTTGGAGTGGCTCGTCGATTTGCAAGGCTCGGATTTACACCATCTGAAGCCCGTGGGCTCCGATTTTGTCTTTCGCAAAGGTCAAGAGAAGCCCAAATACGATCAACAGCCTGTCGAAATCTGGGCCACTTTGTCGGCCTGTTTGGAGGCCTTCCGGGCAACCTCTAGTCTCGTTTGGTATACGCGTGCAGTACAGGCCTTCGAATGGTTCATAGGCCGAAACGACCTCGGTTTGTCCGTCTACGATTCCACCACCGGTGGCTGTCGTGACGGGCTTCATCCTCACCGCCTCAACCAGAACCAGGGGGCCGAGTCCTCGCTTTCCTTTCTCTTATCTCTGGCGGAAGTCCGCAACGCTCAACGAACTATGTCTCTCTTGAAGATGCCCACGGTTCTTGAGCCGGTGTGGCAAACCCGGTGAAGCTTCAAGTCAAACGTCTCGACCTTCAGATCAACCCCGATCCAGGCCGGGTACTGCTCAGGCCTCTTGCTTTCTCTAGCAAGGAACAAGGCCAGAATATTCTCAGTCGAGTTCTCGCTATTCCGCAATCGCAGATCTCGGATCTGCTACAGACCGTGCTAGGCGAATTTGAAGGGCGTCATCAGGGATTAAGGGAGTTCATGCTGGAGCGGTTTGAACAGGTGCGTTCCTTGCTTCCCAGCGATCAGCAGATCTGTTCGGAGCGAAAAATGCTGGCAGGTGCCTACTTTTGCTCGGAGTACGCCCTGGAGTCTTCGGCTCTCTTCAACCCCTCCATCGTGGCGCATCCCGATCAGTCCTCTGTCCCTCCGGGTTCGGTTCGCTTCATACTCAGCCTGCGCGCCACAGGAGAAGGACACATTTCGTCCATCACCTTTCGTTCCGGCTTGCTAGACGCCGAGGGAACCCTCAGCTTGGACCCCGTCAGCCGTTTCGCCCTGGAACCCCGGAGGGTCCATAATCCCATGTTCGAGAGAGAACTCTTCGGTCGAAAGCTGTTTGAGTTAGGATTGGCCAGCCCTTTCACCCGCCGGATGTGTGAACACCTCGACGATCACTTTAGCCTGGAAGATCTGCAGCAATGTCTGGCCCGTGAGAGATGGCGAGGACGGAACCTGGTAACGGACGAACAGGCCGACCTCGCGGTGGACGACAGCATTTTAGCGCTGGCTATCTCGAACTATGAAATCCAGTTCAGTCCCAAGCAGACCCTTTCCGAGCGGGTAATTTTTCCTTCCACGCCGTGCCAGATAAACGGAATCGAAGACGCCCGCTTTGTGAGATTCGAGGAGAAGGGCGAGCCCTCTCGCTACTACGCCACCTACACGGCCTACGACGGCCGCCTGATACTACCTCAACTCATTGAGACCGACGACTTCCTGAAGTTCCGTTTCATCACGCTCAACGGCCCGGCGGCCCAAAATAAAGGAATGGCGCTATTCCCTCGCAAGATCGACGGCCGCTTCGCCATGTTGAGCCGGCAGGGCGGCGAGAACATACGTCTGATGTACTCGCCCAACATCCATTTTTGGTACGAATCGGAAGATGTGATTCGGCCTGCCTACCCCTGGGAGTTGGTGCAGATCGGAAACTGCGGTTCTCCTATCCAAACCGAGGCGGGTTGGTTGGTCCTATCTCACGGAGTGGGGCCCATGCGAAAATACTGCATCGGAGCTTACTTGCTCGACCTGGACCATCCTGAACGGTTGATTGGGCGTTTGTCGGAGCCGCTTCTGATGCCCACCGAGAGTGAGCGGGACGGCTATGTTCCCAATGTCGTCTACAGCTGCGGAGGGCTCGTTCACGCGGGGAGACTGATCTTGCCGTACGGAGTGTCTGATCGCTCCACCAAATTCGCTAGCCTTGACTTGAAGGCTCTGTTGGCGGAGTTAGTAGGATCGCTATGAAGAAGCTGGTCATTTTCGACCTCGACGGTACTTTAGCGCAGAGCAAATCTGCCCTGGACGCAGAGATGGCCCAACTGTTGGGATGTCTTCTAGGTGTTGTTCCAGTGGCCGTGATCTCAGGAGGGGACTGGCCACAATTTCAGGCCCAACTGCTGTCGGGCATTTCCTTAAAGGGAGATCTGAAGAGGCTCTTCCTGTTGCCCACCTGTGGCACCAAATATTATCACTATGGGAGCGGCTGGAAGCAACTCTACGCCCAGAGCTTCCGAGCCGAAGAGAAAAAGAAGATCATCGACTCCTTGCAAAAAGCCTCCATGCTTTTTGGCCTGCGTACGGAGAAGCGCTGGGGCGAGACCATCGAGGATAGGGATAGCCAGATAACTTTCTCGGCCCTCGGTCAGGACGCACCTCTGGAGGAGAAGAAAAGTTGGGACCCTGATTTCGCGAAGCGCAAAGAGATGAAATCGTTCCTGGACACTATCCTCCCCGAGTTCTCGGTAAGGCTGGGCGGCACCACCTCCATCGACGTGACGCCGTTGGGCGTGGACAAAGCCTTCGGTATTAAAAAACTGAGAGACTCCCTTCGAGTCAGCCTGGCGGAGATGGTTTTCGTTGGAGACGCCCTCTTTCCGGGTGGCAACGACTACCCCGTCAAAGAGCTCGGTGTGGAGTGCATTCAAGTCCGAGACCACAACGAGACGAAACGGGTGATAGAAGCTTTCATCGCCTGTCTTCGGACCGAGGTCCCGAGTCCGCCGGAACCAGCCCTTTCCGGGAGAAATTCCTGGGTGGAAGGTCTTTGGTGAGAGAGAAGAACCGAATCGCAGTCCTTTCTCCGGTGGCCTGGCGAACCCCACCACGCCACTACGGCGCCTGGGAAACAGTAGCGAGCAACCTCGCCGAGGGGCTGGTGAAGCGCGGTTGGGAGGTCACTCTATTTGCCACCGGCGACTCCATCACCAACGCGGATCTGCAAGCGGTGGTTGAACACGGGTACGAAGAGGACAAAGACGTCGACGCTAAAGTCTGTGAGTATCTACATCTTTCCAACTGCTTCGAGCAGTCGGACCGGTTTGATCTGATTCACAGTCACTACGACTTCATGGCACTGGCCTACAGCCATCTGGTCTCAACTCCGGTGCTCACCACGATTCACGGTTTCTCCTCGCCCCGAATCATGCCGATGTACCGAAAGTATCGTGAGGGTCACTTCGTTTCCATCAGCGAGTCAGACCGTTGTCCTGATTTAAACTATCTCGGTACCGTGTACAACGGGATCGATTGCAGCCTCTACCCTTTCCAAGAAAGGCCCGGTAACGACCTCATCTTTTTAGGAAGGATCCATCCCGACAAGGGGTTGCACCTGGCACTTGAAGTGGCCAGAGCCTCGAATTTACGCTTGCTCATCGGGGGAGTGATTCAAGACCGCGCCTACTTTGAAGAGATGATCGAACCCCACCTGGACGGAGTCTCAGCTATCTACCTGGGCCCTCTGGGAGTGGCGGAAAAAAACGATCTCTTCGCCCAGGCCCGCGGTCTACTTCATCTCAATACCATCCCCGAGCGGTTCGGCCTGGTACTGGCTGAAGCCAATTGCGCGGGAGTGCCGGTGGTGGCCATGGATCTGGGCTCTTGTAGAGAAGTATTGGCCCCCGGAGAGACCGGATTCCTGGTCCACAACGTGGACCAGGCGGTGGCTGCCGTGAGCCAATTAGGAGGGCTCAACCGTTCGGCTTGCCGCCGCCGGGTGGAAACGCATTTCTCGATCGAAGCCATGGTTTGTGGCTACGAAAAGATCTACCGAACCATACTTTCCAACTAGATGTTCTCAACCGAACTCTCGGTTCGTAGCGCTACTCGAGCCTCCCCGAGAGTCAGCCAAACACCGGTCTTCTCGTAGTACGCATATCGGTAGACGCCTTCGTCGGACATGAAGTTGTTAGGTTGCTCAAACTCTACTCCATTCTGGACCGCGCCGTCGAGTTCTTTGACGGTTGCCAGATTGATGGATTCTGAATATCCGGGACCAAGGTTGGTTTGGAAGATCTCCGTTTCGCTTCTCGTTTCCGTAACAACCGTTTGAGCTTGCCCAAACGATGTTACCGCGAAGATGGCGAAGGATGCTACGAGGGCTTTTTTTGCCGTTGTCATGATTTTGTGCCTTTCAGAAGTCAGTCTCCCTCTTCAAAGGTAAGTCGAGACCATCTCTGTCGACAGCGCCGCTTGGATAAACACCGAGCATCCCGCCGTCAACCGGAGGATGGAGCGAAGGGGGGTATACGGATAGGGTCAGCAAGGATGTCGGCCAGGCTTAAGTTCTAATTCTTCGCCTGCATCAAGCCGCTTCTTGATGCAAGTAGTATCGTCAGTTTCGATAGACTGTCTGCTATAACGAGATAGAATGCGACGGAGATGAGAGCTGAAAACTCAATCATCCTCGGCTCATGGGGAGGTTGTTGGCCGAAGAGTACTAGAACCGGCAACAGGATAGGATCGGTCAAGGAACAGAAAAATTCCGTGGCTCCTGATTCGAGAGCGATTTTGAAGACAGAGACAAAGAATCGGCCAATCAGTAGCGCTATGATCAGGCCACCTACAGCCCAGATTATTCTTCTTGCCCGTTCGACGGCTTTCCCTCCGGTCTTCCTCATCCAGATTCCCCTTTTTGAGGATAGGCTGAGGAATGAATGTCGCCTAGTTATTGATGTACTCAAAAGCCGCTCCCATTCAAGTACACGCACGGTGATAATCCGAGTATTACGGTCACTTCGCCAAAACACTTTTCAGGCGTAGAGTCTTTTGAAAAGGTGTCGTAACGGGTCCACGCCTGGCCGCGATAGATAGAACAAATCATAAGGACGCGCGACGTCCGGCAGGAGCGACATCAGAAAATGACGATGCAGCGCACTTTCAACCGTCAAGAGGTTCCTTCGTTTGTGGAGCGAGCTCTTGTGGAGCGGATGCACGCCTACTGGCAAGCGTCAAATTATCTCTCGGTCGGACAGATCTATCTTTATGATAATCCGCTCTTAAAAGAGCCTCTTCAACTCAGCCATATCAAGCCTAGGCTACTTGGGCACTGGGGAACGACTCCTGGACTTAACTTTATTTATGTTCACTTGAATCGTGCCATCAAGGCTCACAACCTCAACATGCTTTTTGTCGCGGGACCGGGCCACGGAGGGCCCGGTGTCGTCGCGAACACCTATCTCGAAGGCACCTATAGCGAAGTCTATCCCGAAATCTCCCAAGACGAAGCCGGTCTCAAACGCCTCTTCAAGCAGTTCTCTTTCCCGGGCGGCATTCCAAGCCACGTGGCGCCGGAGACTCCGGGCTCCATTCACGAAGGTGGAGAGTTGGGATACTCTTTGTCTCATGCTTTCGGTGCGGTTTTCGACAACCCGGATTTGTTAGTGGCCTGCGTTGTGGGTGACGGCGAGGCCGAGACGGGACCGTTGGCCACAAGTTGGCATTCAAATAAGTTTCTCAACCCGGTCAGCGACGGCGCCGTCCTGCCCATTCTTCATCTTAACGGCTATAAGATCGCGGGGCCGACCGTACTCGCACGTATCCCCCGCAAGGACCTGGAATCTCTATTTTACGGCTACGGTTACCGCCCCTATTTTGTCGAAGGCGACGAACCGATGGAAATGCATCAACGAATGGCCCACACCTTGGATATCGCCGTTGCCGAAATCAGGCAGATCCAGCAAAAGGCCAGGAGCCAAGGATTCCAAGAGCCCGTGCGCTGGCCCATGATCGTTCTTAGCTCCCCCAAAGGTTGGACAGGTCCAAAGACAGTCGAGGGCCGGCCTGTAGAGGGCACATTTCGGTCCCACCAGGTTCCTTTAAGCGATATGAGCCGCCCCGGTCACCTGAAGATTCTCGAGGATTGGTTGAAGAGCTACGAGCCTGATCAACTCTTCGATGAAAACGGAAAGCTGCGAGCCGATTTGGCGGCTTTGGCTCCTGCCGGAAACCGACGCATGGGGGCAAACCCGCATGCCAACGGTGGTAAACTCTTGAGAGCTTTAAGCCTTCCCAACTTTCGGAACTACGCCGTGAAGGTGACCGCTCCTGGAGCCGTGACGGCCGAAGCCACCCGGACTCAAGGCAAGTTCCTGCGGGATGTGATGGCATCTAATCCCCTGAACTTCCGTATCTTCAGCCCTGACGAGACAGCGTCCAACCGTTGGGATAGTTTATTTGAAGTGACCAACCGTTGCTCTACAGCCGAGATTCTGGATACCGATGAGAACGTGACCCCCGACGGTCGAGTCATGGAGATGCTCAGCGAGCACCAGTGCGAAGGTTGGCTGGAAGGTTACTTGCTAACAGGCCGGCACGGCATGTTCAGCTGTTACGAGGCCTTCATTCACATCGTGGATTCCATGTTCAATCAGCACGCCAAGTGGCTGAAGGTGGCAAAGCAAGTCCCCTGGCGACGTCCCATAGCATCCCTCAACTATCTCCTTTCATCTTTGGTGTGGCGCCAGGATCACAACGGATTTAGTCATCAAGACCCCGGTTTTATCGACCACGTGATCAACAAGAAGGCTGAAGTTATTCGGGTCTATCTTCCCCCCGACGCGAACACGCTTCTCTCGGTCACCGATCACTGTCTGCGCAGCCGGGATTATGTCAATGTCATCGTTGCCGGGAAGCAGCCGGAGGCGCAGTGGCTGGATATCGATAGCGCCCAACGACACGCTGCCGCCGGACTGGGGATATGGGCCTGGGCCAGCAACGATCAGGGGGCCGAGCCCGACGCCGTGATGGCCTGCGCCGGCGATATCCCCACCCTGGAAACCCTGGCCGCCGTTCAGATGCTAAGAGAACAGTTCCCAGGCCTCAGGCTTCGTGTCGTCAATGTGGTCGACCTCATGAAACTCCAGCCCTCAAGCGAGCACCCTCACGGACTCAGCGACCGCGAATTCGACGCCATCTTCACTACCGACAAGCCCATCATCTTCGCTTTTCATGGCTATCCAACCCTGATTCATCGACTCACTTATCGTCGCACCAATCACAAGAACCTCCATGTGCGTGGCTATAAGGAAGAGGGCACGACAACAACACCTTTCGATATGGTTGTACGCAACGATCTGGATCGATTTCACCTCTTCAGCGACGTGATCGATCGTCTGCCACGGCTGGCGCCCCAGGCAGCCTACGTCCACCAATTCGTGCAAGAAAAACTGTTCGAGCATAGACGTTACATCGAGCAATTTGGCGAAGATATGCCCGAGATTCGGAACTGGAAATGGACGACCTCGCAATCATGAGCGGCGCACCACAGCTAGCGGTTGGGACTTCGGGCGTGGTAGTGGCCGTCCGGGGAAGCGTGGTGGACGTGCGCTTCGCGGAGGATCTACCCGCTATTCACACTCTCTTGAGGACGGGATACCAACAGGAAATTGCCATCGAAGTCCTGGCCCAGCTCAATACTGAGGTGGTCAGGGGAATCGCTCTAAACCCCACTCAGGGACTGGCTCGGGGCCAAAGCGTGAGCAACACCGGTGGGGCAATGCAAGCACCAGTAGGCAAGAGCCTCTTGGGACGAATGTTCGATGTTTTCGGAAACGGTATCGACGGGCTGCCGCAGCCGGAGAATGTGGAGTGGCGCTCGGTTCACCGCGATCCCCCGGCATTGTCACGCCGCTCTACGGATTCGGAGATCTTCGAAACCGGCATCAAGGCTATCGACGTGCTGATACCTTTGGAGCGAGGTGGCAAGGCGGGACTCTTTGGAGGCGCGGGGGTAGGCAAGACTGTTCTCTTGACCGAGATGATTCATAACATGGTGGGACGTCACAAAGGTATCAGTATGTTCTGCGGTATTGGAGAGCGGTGTCGGGAAGGCGAGGAGCTTTATCGTGAGATGAAGGCCGCCGGCGTCTTAGCCGACATGGTCATGATCTTCGGCCAGATGAACGAACCACCCGGCGCGCGTTTCAGAGTAGGCCATGTCGCGCTCACCATGGCCGAGTACTTTCGCGACGAGGAACATCAAGATGTTTTGCTCCTAGTGGATAACATTTTTCGCTTCATTCAGGCCGGCATGGAAGTCTCCGGTCTGATGGGGTTTATGCCTTCGAGACTAGGATATCAACCCACCATGGGAACGGAGCTCGCCGGGTTGGAGGAGCGGATAGCCAACACGGATACCGGCGCCATCACCTCGATCCAAGCCGTCTACGTTCCCGCGGACGATCTTACCGACCCTGCCGCGGTTCATACTTTTTCCCATCTGTCGGCTTCCCTGGTACTCTCCCGTGCTCGGGCCGCGGAAGGTCTCTATCCCTCTATCGATCTGCTCCAGTCGAATTCGAAGATGGCCAATCCCAGCGTCCTGGGCGACCGCCACTACCGTTTAGCTCAGCAGATTCGTAGTACTCTGGCCCACTACGAGAACCTCAAAGACCTTATCGCCATGCTGGGACTAGAACAGCTTTCACCGGTTGATCGGGCCCTGGTGGAACGGGCTCGCCGCTTGGACCGATTCCTTACTCAACCCTTCTATACCACGGAGCAGTTTACGGGTCACAAAGGCAAAGATGTGAGCCTCAAAGACGCCCTCGATGGCTGCGAAAGAATCCTGGCCGACGAGTTCAAGGAACTCCCCGAAGACGCTTTCTATATGATCGGCAAGATCGACGAAGCGCTGGAAAAGAATTCTCCGGCAGTCCAAGGAGGTCGGGTTGGAGAGCAGCCTCATGTCGCTTAGAGTCTTGATACCGTCCGGCGTTTTCATGAACCTTGAGGGGGGGGGTGAAACGAATCGTGCCGACCACAGGTCACGGCTCCTTTGGTATCCTACCTCGGCGACGCGATTGCGTGGCCATTCTCAGCCCCGGAATCCTGGTCTACGAGAAGCTGAGCGGCGGCGAGCATTATATGGCCTTCGATCGGGGTCTCCTGGTCAAGACCGGTTTTCAGGTCACCCTCTCGGTCCGCAACGCTATCAAGGGACACGACCTGGGACAGCTTCATGAGGCTGTCGAGCAGGGCTTTCTGGAATTGGACCAACAAGAGGCCGACGTTCGTTTGGTTCTTGCCAAACTCGAGACCTCCATGCTCCGACGTTTTGCGGAGTTCCAACGTTGACGGAAAAGCAGCAATCCAGTGGAAAAAGCGGGCGGATTTACGGTCGTCAGGTGGGCCTTCAAGAGAAGCGAAAACTGCGCGCCAAAGACCAGGACTCTTCCACCAATTGGTCTGGCGTCGCCGTGTCCGGCCTGATCGGCTGGGCGGTTGTCACCCCCACCTTGCTCGGTGCCGCGTTTGGCCGCTGGATAGACCGGAGCTACCCCGGACCCCGGTCCTGGACCCTGGTCTTTTTGGTCGCCGGACTGGTCCTGGGATGCTGGAACGCCTGGCACTGGGTGAGAAAGCAAGAGGCGGGGTTGGGCCATCACCTGCCTGAGGACCCCCATGTCGAGTAACTGGAGTTTCCTGACGATGTCCTTTCTCTATGGAGCTTGCTTAGGTGCCTTTTTCTTCCTCGGGCTTCACTTCACCGTGACAAAGGGCCTGAGATCGCGCCATTCGGCACTCTGGTTTTTTGGTAGCCTGATGCTGCGATCCGCGGTTGTCATCGGAGGGTTCGTCCTGGTGGCTCAGCGTGATCCTCGGTGGCTTGTGCCGTCGTTGCTGGGCTTTGTGCTCGCTCGTGAGGTCACGCTGAGGGCCACGTCTCGATGTTCGGTGTATCGGGAGCACCCCCATGCATCTTAGTTCGGACGAGATCGTTTTTTGGCAATATGGTGTAATCAAGCTTAACGAGACCATCGTCACCACCTGGGTCCTCATGCTTGTGTTGGCCTTGGGAGCGAAGCTGATGACTCGCCGATTGTCTTCCGGGGTCATGGTCTCGTCCTGGCAGAGTGCTCTAGAGATTGTGGTCAGCACCGTCAAGAGTCAAATGGCAAGCGTCGGACTGGCGCCCCGAGAGTTTCACCTGACCTTCATCGGAACTTTGTTCGTCTTTTTGGCGTCGGCCAATCTGGCTACCATCTTACCCTTTTACGAACCGCCCACGGGCTCGCTCTCCACCACGGCCGGTCTGGCCATCTGGGTGTTCCTTGCGGTACCTCTCTTCGGTATCACGGAAATTCGGCAACATGATGAGCGGTGCCGTGATCCTGGCCATACTGCTCACCATCACCCCGCTTTTATTTCCCATTCTCATGACTGCCCTGGGTCTTTTGACCGGCATGGTCCAGGCCTATATCTTTAGTCTTTTGGCCACCGTCTACATAGCGGCGGCCACTCACACTCAGCCAATTCAAGGAGAATCATAGTATGGACAGTATCACAGCCATTGCCGTGGCATCGATTTGCACCGCCGGAATAACCACCAGCTTCGGCTGCCTGGGACCGGCTCTGGGCGAGGGGCGAGCAGTCGGCTCGGCCATGACGGCGTTGGCCCAACAGCCCGATGCCTCGGCCAGTATTACTAGAACCCTATTCGTGGGCCTGGCCATGATTGAATCGACCGCTATTTACTGTTTTGTGGTCTCCATGATTCTCATCTTCGCCAATCCTTTTTGGAACCAGGCCATCGCTCAGACGGGCGGCCGATAGCTCTTGTTGATAGACGGCTTTACCGTGTTCGCTCAAATGGTAAACTTCCTGATTCTCATGGGTCTCATGAGGCGCTATCTCTACAAGCCTATCCTCGGTGCCATCGAGGAACGTGAAAAGGCGATCGCCGCCACCTTGCAGGACGCGCGGGCCAAACAAGATGAGGCGGAGCAACAACGGAAAACTTTAGCAAGCCGAAATGTGGAGTTCGAGAAGCAACGCGAGGGGCTGCTGATCATAGCGCGCGAGGTCGCCGACAAAGAAGGCAGAGGCGTCTTGGAGCAGGCCCGGACAGCGGCCGACAAGATAATGGCCAACAGCTCCAAGGCCCTTGCCGAGCAAGAGAAAGACCTTTGCCAAGCGCTCTATTCGCGGGCCCAGAAGGAGGCGTTTAACCTGGCCGGCCATGTACTTAAAGAGCTTGCGGATGTGGAGATCCAGGACCGGATGCTAGAGGTCTTTTTACAGCGTCTGGACAGGCTTGAGGCGAACGAGAGAAAAATCCTCTCAAAGGCTAAGACCCTGTCGCCCGTCCTGCGCTCCGCCTTCGAGTTGAAATCTGCCCAGCGTGGGAGTCTCAAGCAGGCTCTTGCCCTCTTACTGGGAGCCGAATGCCGTCCTCGCTTCGAGGTTTCTTCGGACCTGGTGGCGGGTTTCGAGCTTGTCACGGAAGGTTACAAAATGTCGTGGAGCCTTTCAGGCGGCCTTAGCGACCTGAAAATGGTGGCCGTAGATGGGCCGGAGCCGGCGTCCGGTTCCGCCTCATGAGGAACTTGTCTCAGGCACTTGACCAGGCTTTTGACGATATGGCCAGGGCCCGGGAAACGGGCCGGACCGGTCTGTCGCCTCGTGAGATCGGAACCGTGGCCAGCGTGACGACCGGTATAGCCAAGGTTCGCGGTCTACCGAACGTCGGCTTTGAAGAACTGGTCGAGTTCCCCGACGGCTTGTTCGGGGTCGCTTTCAATTTGGACGCGGAGCTGTTGGGTGTAGTGCTGCTTGGTGATGCACGCAATCTGAGGGCGGGCGATGAAGTCCGACGGACCCAGAGAGTGACCGACGTTCCGGTGGGAGAGGCTCTGTTAGGCCGGGTGGTCAACCCACTCGGGAAGGTACTTGACGACGGCGGACCTCTCCAGACCAGTCACAGGCTACCCGTGGAAAGGGAAGCCAGGCCTATCATGGATCGCGCGCCCGTCTCGGTTCCATTGCAAACCGGGATCAAGGTGATCGACGCCCTCATCCCTGTGGGGCGAGGTCAAAGAGAGCTGATCCTTGGCGATCGCCAGACCGGGAAGAGCGCTATTGCCGTGGACACCATCTTGAATCAGCGCGAGCAGGACGTGTTGTGCGTCTATTGCGCAATCGGGCAGCGGGCTTCGGCAGTGGCAAGGGTCGTGGCCAAGCTTCGAAAGCACCAAGCCCTGGAGTATTCGGTCGTGGTTGTCACGGAAGGAAACGACCCGCCCGGCTTACAGTATATAGCTCCCTATGCCGCGACCAGCATCGCGGAACACTTCATGGAACAGGGGCGGGATGTGCTGATCGTGTATGACGATCTGACCCAACACGCTCGTGCTTACCGAGAACTGTCTTTGCTGTTGCGGCGGCCACCCGGTCGCGAAGCCTTCCCCGGAGATATCTTCTATATTCACTCGCGCTTGCTTGAACGCTCCACTCACCTGCGGCCGGAACTAGGAGGCGGCTCCCTCAGTGCTCTGCCGCTCATCGAGACCGAGGCTCAGAATATTGCAGCTTACATTCCCACCAATCTGATCTCCATCACCGATGGCCAGATCTTCCTTTCTCCGGACCTATTTGCCCTGGGGGTCCTTCCCGCGGTGGACATCGGAAAGTCGGTGTCCAGGGTTGGAGGAAAGGCCCAATTGAATGCCTTCCGGTCGGTGGCGGGTGATCTGAAGCTAGCTTATGCGCAGTTCGAAGAGATGGAAAATTTCACCCGTTTCGGAACCAGACTGGACACTCGAACAAACCAGCTGATCGAGCACGGGAAGCGGCTGCGTGAGTGCTTGAAACAGGCCGAATCTCAGCCTGTTACTGTTGTGGAGCAGATCACGATGCTGTCAGCTCTGACCGAGGGCTATCTCGACGACATCGCCCTCCCTCAGGTGACTCAGGCCGAGGAAGCCCTGCGGATAGCCTCGTCGGAGATCTCCTCGGAGGTACGCGAGCGGATTCTCTCGGGTCAGGATTTGCAGCCCCCCGAGAGAGAAGAGATCATTTGCCTGGCCGAAAGGGCGCTGGCGACTTTCCGTGGTCAGAATAAGGATGAAGGAGCATAATGGATCAAACACTGGCCGGCCTTCGTCACCAACTGGATAGCGCGGCGGACCTGGCCTCGGTAGTCGGAACCATGAAAGCCCTGGCCGCTTCCAGCGTGGGACAGTACTCTAATGCCGTGCAAGCGCTGGAAGACTACTTTCGCACCGTGGAACTCGCCTTGATAGCATGGTTGCTGGAAACCTCGGCCTGGCCCTCTCTGAAAGGTCGACCTAGTGTCGCCGGTACCTGTGCTATCGTCTTCGGGTCCGATCAGGGTTTAGTAGGCCGCTTCAATCTGTCACTGACTGAATTCGTTGTGGAGGAGCTACCCCGGCCCATCGGTGACAAAGACGTGTGGGCCGTGGGAGAGCGTGTGGCCGGCAGTTTGATCGACGCCGGTCTTCAGGTGGTAGGAGTGCTTCCAGTGCCGAACTCTGTCAGTGCCATAACCACCCTGGTTGAAGAGATCGAGGTCCGAAGTGACGCCCGGCGTAGCCTGGGCGATTACGGCGAAGTTCAGGTATTCCACAATCGAATGACCGGAGCCCAGAGCTACCAGCCGGTGGGACAACGCCTGCTTCCTCTCGACGAAGGCTGGCGGCAAGATCTGTTGCAAACAAAATGGCCGACCCAAAGCCCTCCGCAGATGATCGACAACGGTACATGGGCCATGCCCGACCTGGTTCGAGAGTATCTGTTTGTTTCGCTCTTTCGCGCCTCGGCGGAATCCTTGATGAGCGAAAACACCAGCCGCCTGGCAGCAATGCAACGAGCCGAAGAAAACATTGAAGAGCGGGTCGGCACCCTAACCCGGAGCTACCATCGCTTGCGGCAAAATCAGATTGATGAAGAGCTGTTCGATGTGATCTCGGGGTATGAAGCACAGACCACGTCCGAGATATGAGTTCGATGGCCTAACCGTTCTCCTAGCATGGGTTTTGTGGATGACTTCATTGTGATCCGGTCGCGAAAAAAATACCCGTTCTTGAGTATACACGTCACTTGGTAGAACCCTCTCGCGGGCCTATGCTCGTGGTAATGGCAGGCAACATTTGGCAACTCAAAACACCAGTCATCGTGGCTCTGGCCATCCTGGGCATCTTGTCCCACGTGGTGCTACGGTTTGGTTTGCATAGCACCGAGTTCAGTTACCAGATTCCTCTGCTGGTCACACTCGCGATAGGCGGTTTGCCCTTGCTGTATGATCTGCTAGGCAAGCTTTGGGCACGGGAATTTGGGTCCGACCTGCTGGGCGGAATCTCCATCGTGACCTCTTTCTTGCTGGGCGAATATCTGGCCGGCTCGATCATCGTATTGATGCTCTCCGGCGGTGAAGCATTGGAAAGCTACGCTTTACGCAGCGCTTCCTCGGTTCTTAGCGCACTGGCCAAGCGAATGCCGTCTATCGCGCACCTGAAGCGTGAATCGGAGATCGTGGAGGTGTCACTCCAAGAAGTAAAGGTCGACGACACGCTCGTGCTCTATCCTCACGACATCTGCCCGGTCGACGGAGTGGTGATCGAAGGGCGTGGCGTGATGGACGAATCTTACCTCACCGGGGAGCCTTTCCAGATCACGAAAACTTCCGGTTCGGCCGTGATCTCAGGGGCCATCAACGGGGAGTCGGTGTTGACCATCCGGGCCACCAAGCTAGCTGCCGATTCTCGCTACACGAAAATTATGGAAGTGATGCGCGAGTCGGAAGCCACCCGACCACAACTACGGCGTCTGGGAGACCGACTGGGAGCATTGTATACCCCACTGGCGCTGGCCGTTGCCGGAGCGGCCTGGGCCTTCAGCGGAGAAGCGGTTCGCTTTCTTGCGGTACTCGTTATCGCTACGCCATGTCCCTTGCTAATCGGCATACCTGTGGCCATCATCGGATCCATATCTCTGTGCGCCCGCCGGTCGATTATCGTCAAAAGCCCGGTCGTACTCGAGCAGATCGCCGAATGTCGAACAGCTATCTTCGACAAGACCGGGACACTGACATACGGCGAGCCTACCCTGACCGAACAGTTGGTCGCGCCGACCTTTGACCAGAAGGAAGTCTTGAGCCTGGTCGCGGGTCTTGAGTACTACTCGAAACACCCGTTGGCTCGGGCAGTTCTGGCGGCTGCGAAGGCCGAAGGGATAGAGATCCCGGAGGCCACCCAGGTGAGTGAACCGCCCTCGCAGGGTCTGCGCGGCAGCATCTCCGGCCTTCAGGTGCAGATTACCAGTCGCAGGAAGCTTCTTTCCCAGAATACTGCAACGGAGGAGCAACTACCCCCGGAGGTCGGCGGGCTGGAGTGCTTTGTGGCGGTCGACGGACAGTATGCCGCGACCTTGCGATTCCGTGATGCACCGCGCGCGGAAAGCCGCTCTTTCTTAGACCACCTGGGACCAATGCATCAATTTTCGCGAGTGATGATCATATCCGGAGATCGAGATTCAGAGGTGCGCTATTTAGCCGACAAGGTCGGCATCTCAGAGATCTACTCAGAGCAGAGTCCCGAAGAAAAGCTGGCCATCGTCCGGGAGCAAACCGCGGCAGCCAAGACACTTTATCTGGGAGATGGAATCAATGACGCCCCTGCCATGATGGCCGCCACAGTGGGCATGGCGATAGGGCACAATAGTGACGTCACGGCGCAGGCGGCGGGAGTCGTCATCATGGACAACTCTCTGGAGAAAGTGGACGAGTTCATGCACATAAGCCGTCGAATGAGAGCGATCGCCCTTCAGAGTGCGATCGGTGGAATGGCGCTCAGCTTGGTGGGCATGGCCTTTGCGGCAACGGGTCATCTCGACCCGGTAAGTGGTGCCATTGGCCAGGAGATCATTGACGTTCTGGCCGTGCTGAACGCGCTCCGAGCCGCTTTTGCCCCTGCGGTGTTGCATGACTTCTGACCCCCAGGCCAAGTGGATGCGTCGCAGAATTCTAACCAGGAAGTTGATGGACTAGTCGTGGAGGAATCGAATAATATGCCTAAAGATGAAATTGCCGGAACCACCTTCTCGGAGTCACTCACGTCTCTTTTGCGTCCCGCCTCCGTAGGTCTCGTGCTCGCGACTCTTACCATCCTTTTTGGTCAGTTTCTCGGTATCGTCTTCGGACTCAACGAAGACGCTATCAAACACCGTATGCAGGCTTCCGCCGTGGAAGTGAGAGAGAGCGTGTACCATAACGATGATGCGGCCATCAAGGCGGTCTTGGATAAGTCTTGGACCTATATGAAGCGTGCCCATCTTCACGCTGGCGCCATGGGCACCACGGCGCTGGCCCTAATTGTGTTGCTCGGCCTGCTCGTCTTTCTGGTCCTGGCCTTTCGTGAGAACCCCAGCCGTTGATCTCTATAGTGGTTCGGGATCTTCAATCCTTCTTGGGCTTACGGAGGGTCGTACCGACTCTGTTCTCCACTGTCAACACGACCACGACTCTCGTGTCTTGATAAGAAAACTCTTGTGATAGTTGGTCCTCCCAATCTATCACTTTACTGTAGTCAAGCAGTTGTGGCGCTTCCACTACGGCGTGTATCACCAGTTTCCGACTGAGGTGACTGTCGGGCCTTTGCGGGCCGGTGAAATCGTTGACTTCGCGGAGATGTGACTCTATCAATCGGGCGCCCGATTCCAGAACAACCATGGCCTCCAGCCTTCCTAGTACCTGCTGCTCGAAATTCTCCTGTATGCGTTCTTCAGTCGTACCCATCTCAGGAGAGCTGAATTCGACATTTCGCGTCGCGTTCGCGCTCCGCATGATCAGGCTTCTGACGGTCATCGTGACGGGATCGTGACCGTCGGTCTGAGCGGACAGCTTCTGATTGACAAGATCCTGGTACTCCGACACCAATCGAGGTTCGGCCGGATAGGGGGTGATGACCGTGACCAGAAGGTGAGTCGTGCGGTCGGGTCCAGCGGGCAGCTCCCGGAAAGACTCCAACTCCATACCTGGATACATTTCCAGGCCTTCTCTCAGCGCGGTTTCAAGTTTCTGCAGCCGGACCCTCCGAGGGTCTGGGGGGCTGTCGGGTGGAAGGTAGAGAAACCCAATGGGAGAGACGTAGGCCGAGTTCACCGCTCGAACAACAAGTGACGCTTCGGCCGATTCGCTCTGTTGATGTAGCCCCGTGTTGATCTTGTTCTCGATTTCGCGTACTTCGGCCGGCTGTATCTCCTTACGAGAGCTCGCTACGGCGAGTATCTCCAGGTGGTGTCGATCTCCGGATAGGGTCACCTGAAGACCATCCAGATTGGCACCGGGGATTCGGCCCAACTCCGTTTCTATCACGGCGTGGATGGTTCTCTCGAATTGGCGTTCGCGAATGAGGACGTTGAGCTGTTTGGTCAGAAATACGGAGGTCGCTATGAGAAGAGCTACTTGGACTCCAATGTGCCGCAGGAAACTCTTTTCCCCGACTAAGGATTGAATCTTTCCCACCCGTGCCATGAGAAACACCACGGCGGCGGCCATCTCGATCGTGAGGAAGTTTACCAAGAAGAGCATGAAGGAGCCCAGGACTGAAATGAAGGCAACGCGGCCGGTAAGTGCGCCTGCTAGAGTTAGGCCTGTGACGGCCAGCGGCGGCATTAGCGCGACCGCGACCGCCACCCCGGCGACGGAAGCCTGGAGCCGAGGATGCACACTGCAATAGGCCCCCGCAAGACCGGCAGCCAGTCCGATAGCCAGGTCGTAGAGAGTTGGCCGGGTTCGCCCGGCCAACTCCCGTACGGCGTAGTCGATATTATCCGGCCCCACGATTCCCGCAACCAGAAGCCCGGTTAAGATCACCAGCCCGGAGCCCAAGAATGAGGCTGTAAGTGAACGATAGAAGAGCCTGGTGTTGCCAGACACCAGGGCCAATCCGAGGCCGAGAATGGGACCCATGAGAGGGGCCACGATCATGGCTCCAATAACGGTGGCGCTGGAATCGGAAATGAGGCCGTAGGACGCTATCAGGGTGGAAAGAACAAGCAGCACGAAGTAGTGCTGACTGGGTCCGCCCCTCTCACCGATCTGCTCGACGGTAGCTCGATTCTCTTCCTTCATGGTCTTGATTTGCCACCAGGCTTTGCCCACTTGGTCCGTCATCTGTTATTTCGGGTGCGGCTACTCTCGGGATCAGGCGTTCCTGAGCATGACCTTGAGAGCGCCCTCTTGGGCGGCGTTTGCGAAGGTGTCATACGCCTCCATGATCTGGGACAGCTCAAATCGGTGACTGATCAATTTGGTGGCGTCCAGGCGACCCGATTCTACGATGCGCAGCAGCATGGGAGTTGTGAGTGTGTCTACCAATCCTGTGGTCAGGGTGATATTCTGAGACCAGAGCTTCTCGATGTGCAGTTCGACCGGCTTGCCATGCACTCCGATGTTTGCCAGATGTCCGCCGGGTGCCAGAATTGCCTGGCAGATGTCGAAGGTCGCAGGTACGCCAACGGCCTCGATGGCCACATCCACGCCGGCGCCTTGGGTCAAGGACATGATCCGCGCGACCGCTTCTCCGTCGGAGCTATTGACCGCCTGGGTCGCCCCCAAAGAGAGAGCGGCTTCCAGTCGGTTAGGATCGAGATCAACCATGATAATTTCACCGGGCGAGTAGAGTTGGGCGGTGAGCAACGCGGAAAGACCGACCGGACCGGCTCCCACGATGGCCAGCACGTCACCCGGCTTGACTTGTCCGTTGATCACGCCACATTCGAACCCGGTGGGAAGAATGTCGCTGAGCATGGTGGCCGCTTCCTCGCTGGCCTGCTCCGGAAGAAGGTAGAGGCTGTTGTCGGCGTGGGGAATTCGCACATACTCGGCCTGGGTGCCGTCGATCTTGTGACCAAGGATCCAACCGCCGGTGACACAGTGCGAATACATTCCCTTGCGACAAAAGCTGCAACCTCCGCAGGAAGTGATGCACGAGATGATCACCTTGTCACCTTTATGAACGTTGAAGACATTGGAACCGACTTCTTCAACCACACCCACGCCTTCGTGCCCTAGAATGAGTCCGCCGGCGGCTGTCGGAACATCACCCTTGAGAATGTGAAGGTCGGAACCACAGATGGTGGTAGTGGTGACGCGAACAATGGCGTCGCCCGCTTCGGATATTTTCGGGCGGGGTCGGTCTTGCCAGGCCCGTTTCCCGGGGCCCAGGTAAACCAGTGCCTTCATAGTTGTGGAGACACGTGGGTCTTTGACCAATTGTTTCATAATTTCACTCCATGCTGTCGAGGATACCCACCGGACTGAGACGCGCACCTCCGGTGGTCCCTGAATGACGCCCTCCCAGGCTACTCCCGGGGACCGGCAAAGGATAGGTCCGGTGGTACTTGGACTCGGGTATCCGCGTCACCGTAGCGAGCACTCCGACATCATAGCTTTGGCGATCATCGAGGCTGCGATTGGGAGCAGAAACCACCCAGAGCCCCGAATCGATCTAGACCCGGGATCGCCGGGTGTGATAACTTCGCCGCCACTCAAGCCACGGCTCATCTCTTGAGCAAGAAAGGCTGTCGTTCTTCTTCTAGTCGAGGGCAGATTTTTCGACCAGATCACGACTCAGCTTTTCAGCTTTTCGTAGCGACTGTTCGGCGCGTTCTGTGAGATCGCCGATCTCCTGCGCCATGGCTCTTTCACCTCCGGTCAGAGGGAAAGAACTGGGAGGGATCCGGACCTCGTTGACAATTTTTGTAGCGAATTCTTCGACTCGCCGGCCCGAGGCGGCCAGTCCCAGTTCCCTCTCAAGCCTCATGCCGAGCTTCTCTATACGTGCTTGTATGAGGGTTGCTTTCTTGTGAAGAGCTTGGTCGGGTTTGATGTCAGCCACCATGATCTCAAGGTCGGCGACCAAAGATCCCAGTTCGGCCACGGCCGGCCGAAGTGTTGCGGTGGCTTGCTCGAAGTCTTCGTAATAGACCACTCGAGATGCCGACATGTAGGTCTGTTCCAGGCGGTCTGCCAGCGAGGTTATGGTGAGGTCGGCCCGGGTTAGCGCGTTCATCGCTTTCCCTGCCCTGGATTCCAGGCGATCGAGTCGGACTTCATAGTCGCGACGAGCCTGCTCGGGAGAATCGGCCTGCGCTTGGGCCAAGGCGGGGAGCAAAGCGACTAAAACGAGCGACAATAAGAATGTTAGTTTCATGGATTGAACGTTTCGAGACCCCAACGACCCAACCTTTGGTTACTTCATATTGATGCGAAGCGGTCAGAGGCGGTGCCGCATGGCTACGAGTTCTGTGGCAGCGCTGGGTGGGTACGAAAGTACACCGCTTCTCTGAGTTGTTATTGCAATACCCTTTCTGCGGTATCGCTGCGGTGTCGCCATCTTCATGCGTCGGTTAGACTTGAATTACCGGGTCCGAAGAAATCGGACCCAAGGAGGTTTCATGTCAACAATCTTTATCGGAACAAAAATGTGAATAACCCAGACCTCGTTAACCCTGAAACGCCAAGAAATGTCCTCGACTCGCTAACCCGCTCTCCCTGGGGTCCTGCGAAGTCCTGCTCCGACGAGAGTAACCCCGCCGCTCCGGTCAACAATGACGACCCGGCACTAACCGTCTATCGAGAACTCTTCGGCTCGGGTTACCCTGACCGAAACCGGGTGGGGTCTCTCTGCGCCTTGCGCCTGGGCGGGAATCGCAAGGGGTAGAGGATAATGATAATCAAGATCTCCACCGAAAAAACGGTGGGCGAAACCGCGGAGGCATTGCAGCTTGCCGTGGAGGCCAACCACTTCGGTGTCCTGCACGTTCATGACCTCAAACAAACCCTGAACAAGAAAGGTGTGGAGTTCACACGTCAGTGCTTGATCTTCGAAGTCTGCCAACCACAACAAGCCAAGAGTGTGTTGGAGAAAGACATGAGCCTATCCACCGCGCTACCTTGCCGTATCTCTATTTATGATGATGGTGGTAGGACAGTTATGGCCAGTTTGAAGCCCACCATGCTTCTGGGGATGTTCAAGACGCTCCAGCTAGACGGTGTGGCTCAGCAAGTCGAAGATAGCCTTGTCAAGATCATGGAGCAAGCCTCTGGTAGCGTCGCCAGGGCCGTCAAACCGTGAGAGCCTACCTGGTCGGCGACGTTGCAATGTCATGAGCCAATGGAAAAGATGAGCCGAGAGTCGCCCGCCCGCTGAAGACAACGACTAAGGAGACGAATTCCATGCCTACATTGAAAGTTTTCGACCCACCGATGTGCTGTTCCACGGGGATTTGTGGAGTCAACATCGACCCTCAACTTACCCAACTGGTCGCCGATCTCAATTTTCTCAAACAACAAGGAGTGACGATAGAGCGCTTCAACCTCAAGGATCACATCAAGACATTCACAGAGCATCCTCAAGTGTTAGCCGAGATGGGACCCGAGAATGAGTTTCTGCCCATCTTTATGTGGGACGACAAGATCGTCTGCAAGGGTGCCTATCCTTCCCGCCGGCAGTTGGCAAAGTGGGTGCATGTGTCGGAGCAAGTGGCTGACGACGGCAGTTGCTGCTCGGGAGGAGAGTGTTGCGGATGATTTGGTGGCAATCGCTAAACAAACGTTATCTCTTCTTTACCGGTAAAGGTGGCGTGGGCAAGACCTCGCTAGCCTGTGCCACAGCCCTGGCTCTGGTGGAGCAGGGACTGCGCGTATTGATCGTCAGTACCGACCCGGCCTCCAATCTGGATGAGGTTTTTGGAGTGCCGCTGACGTCCATTCCTCAGCTGCTACCGGATGTGCCCGGCCTGTGGGCCTGCAATTTGGACCCTCACGCGGCTGCAGCGGCCTACAGAGAGAAAGTCGTTGGGCCCTACAGAGACGTTCTGGCTCCAGCGGTGATCCGCAACATGGAAGAGCAGTTCTCCGGTGCGTGCACCACCGAGCTTGCCGCCTTCGACGAGTTTGTCGGTTTGATGGCCGACGATCAGGTGGCCTCCAGCTACGACCATATCGTCTTTGACACTGCTCCCACCGGTCACACCCTACGCCTTCTTAGTCTGCCAGGTGCTTGGAGTGGCTATCTCAATACCACCACCGCCGAAGCCTCCTGCCTGGGTCCCCTGGCCGGACTGCAAGAACAGCGGGAACGCTATGCTCTGGCCTTGCAGCGCCTGGCAGATGCGGCCCAAACCGCCGTGGTCCTGGTGGCCCGGCCTGACCGTTCCAGCTTGAATGAAGCGGCCCGCACGCGCCGAGAGCTGGGAGAGATGGGGATCTCCAATATAGAGTTGTTGATCAACGGTGTGCTGGGGCAGCACAGTGAGGACCCCACGGCACTGGCCCTGCGAGCTTTGCAACAAGAGCAACTTGAGGGAGTGGTAGGGAGCCAGGTGCCCCTCTTACCCGTCAATCTGGTCGGTCTCGCTGCTCTTCGCAGCCTGTTGAGCCCGCACTACGAGCTAGGAAAGGTTCCATGCTTGCCGGCCGTACCGGCAGCTCTGGGAACTCTCGATGAACTGGTCAAGGAACTGCAGACAAACGGCAAGGGTGTCGTCATGACCATGGGGAAAGGTGGTGTCGGTAAGACCACGGTGGCATTGGAGTTGGCTCGCAAGTTGAGTGGCCAGGGTTGCCAGGTGCGGCTGACCACCACCGACCCCGCCGGTGATCTGCTCGAGGGAGTCGAAGGAAACCTTCGCGTCGACCGTATCGACGCTCCTCGCGAAATCGCGCGCTACACCGCTGAAGTGCTGGCCAACGCGGCTCCGAATCTGGACGAGGAAGGTTTGGCCCTCCTGAAGGAAGACTTGCGTTCGCCCTGCACGGAAGAGATCGCTGTGTTCCGAGCTTTCGCCGACGCCGTGGCCGAGGGAGAGGACTCTTACGTTATAATCGACACCGCACCAACGGGGCACACTATCTTGCTGATGGATGCCAGTGAAGCCTATCATCGCGAGGTCAGTCGAAACCAGAAGGGCTCTCCCGAATCCGTGCTGCAATTGTTGCCCCGCCTGCGCGACCAGAATTTCACACGCATCATTTTGGTGACCCTGGCCGAACCAACCCCGGTTCACGAAGCCGCCGGCCTACAAGCTGATTTGCGTCGAGCGGGCATCGAGCCCTACGCCTGGGTCGTCAACCGCTCGCTACTGGCCTCCGGCACCAAGGACCCGGTGTTGGCCACCCGCGCGGTTCAGGAATCCGGCTGTCTGGATGAAGTACTGAAATTATGCCCCAAAGCCTATATCGAACCTTTGCGACTGGGAGTTCTTGCCCATGGCTGACCCGGGTTGCCGACGCAGGTTGGTTCTGGGTATCAGTTCCCTGACAGCACTGCTGGTTCTCACGATGGCCCCGTTCTTTAGCTCCGTCACGGTGCTCAAGGTCGAGCCTGACCACCAACCTGGGAGTGCGCTGAGTCCTGGCGCGGACCTGTATATGAAGGAGTGCCAGAGATGTCACTCTGGCGGAGGAAAATCAGGCCTGATCGACCACTAGCGACGAGCACCTCATGTACTAGCGACGAGCACCTCATGTTTGAGTACAACATCGGTGTTGACTGAACGGCTCACCAGACAGGCGGCGTGGGCTTTTTGCACAAGGTTCTCGAAATCTGTCAGGTTGCCGCGAATGGTAGCCCTCGGGCAAATTTCGACATGGCTAAAGCAGAGCCCGCCGTCGATTCTCTCGACCGTCCCGCTCGCCGTGCTTTGGTAGGATAGCAACTCGATGCTGGAGCCTTTGAGTTCGAAGAGAAGGCTTAGGAAAAAGCAAGTCTCTAAACTCGCCAAAAAGAGATCTTCCGGGCTCCATAGACCCTTTGGTCCCTTGAAGATTGGAGGTGGTGCGATGGCAATTTGTGGTCCATCTTCGGGTTCGGCGTGCCCGCGATTTTCGCCACTCCAGTGATAGCTGGTTTGGAATTTGTATTTCATGAAGTCATGTTAGGTTTCGAGATGGACATTCCGCAATGATATAGATCAGGACCACGGAGGAGGCCCCGGTTCGTGTTCCATAAGTACTCGTATATGGGTTATTGCGGTCACTTGGTGATCGTGGTCCTGAAGGTTATCCTTGGAGGGTGTCGCCGAAGACTAAAAGGTGGCATCAGCCTCCTGATTGAGAGTGTTCCTATGAAACAAATCTGTATCCGTGTCGCCTCCGTTGTCCTGTTCTCTGCACTCTGCTCGCTTGCAGCCTCCGCGGAGGTCAATATCGAAGATCTGGTGGTGCGTCGTGGGGACAACATCAGCACATTGAAGCCGGGCTATCGGGCCTCTCGAGACTTTTTTGAGGAGAAAGCGGCCGAGAGAGTCTCCCCCTACGGGACATGGTATGAAGATATCACACGATAGCTAGCGATTCTCAAGGTTCCCCATGAAAAAATCCGCCTTCGCGCTCCTGAGCTTTCTTCTTGTCGGCGTCGCCCTATGGTGGTGGACCCAAACGCACACCGAGGAAGACACTCCCAGTTACAAGACAGCGGCGGTTAGCCGCGGTGATGTCCGCTCCAAGGTGACCGCTACCGGGACCCTTCAGGCCGTCACCCAAATTCTTGTGGGCAGTCAAGTCTCGGGCAACATTGATCAGGTCTTCGTCGGCTACAACTCCGCCGTCAAGAAAGGCCAGATTCTGGCCCAACTCGATCCTAGCACCTACCAAACGCAGGTCAATCAGGCCCAAGCTTCGGTCAGCAATGCCATGGCCACCCTGGACAACGCCCGTGGCGACCTGGGGAACGCCTCCGCTAACGTGAAGTCCGCCGAGGCAGCGATCGTGGGGGCCCGGGCCAAGGTCCAACAGTCCCAGGCCGGTGTGCTCACCGCGAGGTCTGGAATCATCTCTGCTCAAGCCCGGCTGAACAAAGCAATCTCCAACCGCACCAACGCCTTTTCCACCTTTGAACGGACACAAGAGCTTCATGACCGAGAGCTCATCTCTCTCTCGGATCTGGACACGGCCCGCACGGCCTATCAAGGCGCTCAGGCGGATGTTGATGGAGCTCAAGCCGACCTGGCCAGTGCCCAGGCTAGCTTCACCGCCTCTCAAACAGTCGTCGCTGCAAGTCAGTCGGAAGTGGACGTGGCACGGATTAAGATGGGTGCGAGCCAAGAACTTCTGGCCGGTGCCTATTCTCGTATCAAAGGCTTTCAAGCTCAGGTCGCGCAAAGCGAGGCCAACCTGGAATCGGCCCGCATCAATCTCCAACGCACGACCATAAGTTCCCCCATCGACGGCATCGTACTCGATATCGCGGTCACTGCGGGACAAACAGTGGCCGCCCAGTTTCAGGCCCCCAATCTCTTTACACTGGCCAAGAATCTTGACCAGATGCAGGTGGAAACCAGTGTTGACGAGGCCGACATCGGTCGAGTGAGGGTGGGCGCGAGAGCCTCCTTCACAGTCGACGCCTTTCCAGAGGAGAAATTCCAGGGCGAGGTGGTGGAGGTTCGCCAGGCCCCCGTCCTGACCTCAAACGTAGTGACCTATACGGTGATCGTCGCTGCCGGAAACCCCAAGTTGCAGCTCAAGCCAGGTATGACAGCCACCGTCGAGGTTTACGACCAGGAGAGAGTGGATGTCGTTCTGATCAACGCCGAGGCCCTTCGTTTCCAACCACCGAAAGCGCAAAAGGATACGCCTGGTTCTTCCAAAGTCTATACCCTGGAAAAGGGCGTTCTCGTGCCTCACGATGTTCAGGCGGGAGTGACGGATGGAGTCGTCACGGAAGTGGTCACCTCTGATCTCCAAGTCGAAGACGAGCTGGTCATCGAGGACACCTCCGCTTTCAAGCCGGCCGCTTCGAGTTCCAGGGGCGGAAATTCTCGTATAAGGATGTTCTAGTGCTATGCAGCAGCCTGAGCCGGTCTTGCGGATCGAGCAGCTTGAGCGAACGTTCGGTAAGGGTCCCGCTGCCGTGCGAGCCCTGCGAGGTGTCACCTTCAACGTTCAAAAGGGAGAGTTCCTGGCCATCATGGGGCCCTCCGGGTCGGGCAAGTCCACCATGATGAATCTGTTGGGCTGCCTGGCCCGTCCCAGTCAGGGTCGTTATTGGGTGGATGGGGTAGAGGTGTCACGCATGGATGACGAGCAACTGGCCGATCTTCGCAACCAAAAGCTTGGTTTTGTCTTTCAAGGTTTTCATCTACTTCCACGAGCTACGGCCGCGGAGAACGTCGAACTGCCTTTGCTCTACCGCGGGATGCCTCATAAGCAACGCCGCCTCCTATGCCACAAGGTCATGGAGTCGGTGGGCCTCGGTCATCGCCTGGATCACTATCCTGCCCAGATGTCCGGGGGAGAGCAGCAGCGGGTAGCCATCGCGCGAGCCCTGGTGACCGAACCCACAATCTTGCTGGCCGACGAGCCCACCGGCAATCTGGACAGCAAGACCTCACTCAAGGTGATGCAGATTCTTCAAGAGCTCAACGACCAGGGGCTGACCATTTTGCTGGTGACCCACGAAACGGAAATGGCCACTTTTGTCAAACGAGTCATCCATTTCCGCGATGGCCTCCTCGTCAGCGACGAGCCGGTGGCCAAACCGGAGCGAGCCGAGGACGCTCTAAAGCGTCTCGACCAGGAGGTTATCTTCGCGTGAGACTGAGCGACGTCATTACGCTGGCCTTTCGAGCACTCTCTCGGAACCTGTTGCGCACTTCCCTGACCGTGCTGGGACTGATCATCGGGGTGGCTGCCGTGATCACCATGCTGGCCCTGGGCAACGGCGCCAAAGCCTCGGTCCAGGCCAGCATCGCAAGCCTCGGAACGAACACTTTGATGATCTCCTCCGGGTCGGTCAACCGAGGTGGTGTGCGAAGTGGCGCTTTCGGTAGTGATTCTCTGTCGGTGGAGGACGCCGAGGCGCTGCGCCAGCAAGCTTCAGCCTTGATAGCGGTGGCCCCTTTGACTCAGAATGGGGCACAGATTGTTTTTGCGAACCGAAACTGGTACACCAGCATCACCGGCACCAACCCCGACTTTTTGATCACGCGCAATTGGACCCTGGATCAGGGTCGCTTCTTCACAGAACTGGAAGTCCGAACCTCGGCCAAGGTCTGTGTGCTGGGCAGTAGTGTGGCCCAAACCTTGTTCCCGGACCAGGCCGCCGTGGGCCAAACCATTCGCATCGGGGCGGTCCCTTGCCAGGTGATCGGAACACTCCGAAGCAAAGGCGAGTCGGGTTTCGGGCAAAACCAGGACGACATTGTGGCGGTCCCCTATACCACGGCCATGAAGCGCATGTTCAATCTGACCAGTCTGCGCACCATTCTGGCCTCCGCTCGAGACGAAGACTCCGTGAGCCTGGCCCAGAACCAGATCAACGGTATTCTATCTCGTCGCCATCGGACTGCCCAGGGGGTCGAGCCTGATTTCACCATTCGCAGCCAGGCTGAGTTCGCCGAGAGCGCCGCCCAATCATCGGCCGTCTTCACAGCCCTGCTGGCAGGCATAGCTTCCGTCTCCTTGCTAGTGGGCGGCATCGGTATTATGAATATCATGCTGGTCTCGGTGACCGAGAGGATCAAGGAGATCGGTATCCGTCTGGCCGTCGGGGCCAAGAAGAGAGATATTCGCCGCCAGTTTCTGGTCGAATCGGTCGTTATGTCCGTGGTCGGTGGAGGGGTGGGGGTGCTGTTGGCACTGGGCGCCGCCCAGTTGGCTACCCGATTTTCGGAATTGCCTTTGCTGGTGGAACCTTCCTCTGTGGTGCTGGCTTTCGGGTTCTCCGCGGCCGTGGGAATCTTTTTCGGATATTACCCGGCTGTCAAAGCCTCCCGATTGGATCCTATCGAGGCCCTCCGTTCTGATTAGATCTCGCCTTTGCCAACATCGTTCGCTGATTTTCTTAAGGCGAGAACGATGGTCCCAAATATCAGTGACATTTGTAACCTCTTGACCGGCGAACTCTCTCCCAACTTCCGAGAATAGCCGGAAGCACCATCAACGAGGTCAAGATGTTGGCAGCCACGCCTACGGCCATGACAAAACCAAAGCTGGATACACCCAAATGGTTCGCTCTGATAAAGGAGGCAAACCCGATCGTCATGACCACTCCGGAGAGCAGGACGGAGTTGGCTGTGGCACTTTCAAACAGAGCCTCCACTCCGTCTCGCCGGCACTGATTGAGCACGTTTATGCCAAACACCAGACCGATACCCATGGTAATGGGAAGTGCGAGAAAGTTGGCCACGTTGAAGCTGACCCCGGCGACACCCATGATCCCGATCATCCAGACCACCGCGAGCAGCTTCGGAAACAAGGCCAGACCCGCCTCCACCAGAGACCGGTAATGCAGTAGAAGAAACAGGGCTATCGCTGCCAAGGCATAGAGGCCGGCTTCTGAGTAAGCTGTGCGAAGTTCTTTCAGATAGTGGTGGATGAGAATCGGGGTACCCGTGACGTCAGGGTCCACCCTCCGCAGACTGGCGACGAACTTGACCAGAGCCTCGCGTTTCCAACAATCGGCTCGAGGAAAGATTCGTAATACAAACTTGCCGGATTTAGAGATGCTACGGTCGGCCAACGCCTCTGGGAGGTGTGCGAGCAGATCCGGAGGCGACGGCTTTTGTCGCCGTAGGAAGCTCAGGTAGGTTTCTAGTTCTTTGGTAAGTTGTCGCTCGTACTGCCTTAGACCAGCCTCCAACGGACCGGGTGAGGTCTGTTTGAGCAGGCTCTTCAACACCACGAGAACCGGCGTGAGAATTTGCTTTTCCTCGCTTTCGGGATGGTCCGACAAAAGTTTGTCCAGGCGGTCCGTGAACCTTTGAAAGAGACCTTGTAACCTGAGCAGCTGAGTCGCACTCCGAAACTGAGCCCCAGAATCGAGAAATCCATCGAGACGGGGAAGAGAACCCATTTCCCCGGCCACGCCCAGAATAGCCCGGACCAAAGGCCGTTTACGCTCCACATCCAGGGGTAGATACTCGGTGACACTCTCCACTCGGGCTACCGATTCCACGGCCTGAAAGCGTCTCGTCAGTTGCCGCGCCCTCTCTAGACTCGATGCAGTGGAAACGGCGTAGAGGCTGGAGTAGCCCAGAGATTGCAGGTATCCTTCCACCGCCACTGATTCCGATTCCGGGGGCTGTAAGCTCAGCAGGTCGTAGTTAAAAGAGACACGATTGAGCCAGGTCGCACTGTAGAGGGTGATGAAAAGAGCCGCAATCAAGACTCCCCACATCCTGGAATGAAGTTCGCGCCCCACATCGGCCAAGCCGGGGAGTCGCAGAGGACGAACCGTTCCACGATTCCCCAAACGTTCCATAAGAATGGGAAGAACGACCCACATGGAAAAGAAGGTCAGGAGGACTCCGCTACCGGTGATAAGACCTAGTTCGGCGGCGGCTCGGAAGTTGGTGAATTGCAGACTCCAGAAGGCCACCGCCGCGCCCAGGGCTCCTAAAAATGTCCCCGGTCCGGCTTCGGCGACGGCTTGCTCCCAAATTTCTCGAGATATCTCAAGGCCCGGAGTCAGGCTGCGGAGTTCTTTAAAATGACTCAACAATTGGACGGCAAAAGTAAGGCTCAGAGCCGTAAGGATGGTGGCGAAATGAACCGTTAGCAGATTCAGGGTTCCCACGCTCAATCCCGCGAAGGCACACGAGAAGCAAAGACCTACCAGCAGAGCGGCCACGGCACACAAGGGTCCGACCGGTTCTCTAAAGGCCATCATCAATACCAGGGACGCCAAGACCAGAGCCGTCAGACCGCACCTGACGGCATCGTCTCTTGCCACCACCATTTCATCGATGTCGATCACGGGCTCGCCACTGACCATGAATTTCACGCTAGGATGGAATCGCCAGGCGTCTGCCACCAGTTCTCTCAGTCGGACCACCGTCTGCAAATCCTTCTGAAAGGATCCCGACCGATCGGTCGGTCGGGCGATCAGCATGCAGGTGCGGCCGCTTCCGATGCTGTTGTAAAATGTGGTTTGGCCAGGCTTGAATTCATTATTCTCAAGAAGCCTCGACTCCGCCCGAACGGCCGGCAGCGGACTCAAGTATGGTCCATCGCCTCGCGAAGTCACGCTCGTCGCCAGGCCTGCAAGAACTCGGCTTAAAATCGGTGAGAGCCTTTGAAGAAAGACCATGGCTTCCTCATCGGGAAGCCTTTCCAGACGTGCCAGCGTTTCCGGGAGTCCTTTCTTCATGGCCGCTAGCCAGGGCTGAAAAATGGCAAGTTGCTCCTTCAGCGTCAAAAGATCTCGATAGGGCAGAAAATAGAGGGCATGATTTGCCAATTGCGGGATTTCCATTTTGAAGAAAACACCTTCAAAGAGACGCCGCTCCTTCAAAAGCGAACCGCCCAGTTGGTCGATAGCGGCCTGGACCTCCAAGGGGGTCCCGATGACCAGGACCACAATGTCGGCGTTCCCTCCCACATCATCCCGATAGATTCCGTAACTTTTTTGGACAGGGTCTTCCGGACCGAGCAATTGAGTGCGGTCGGTGGAGAATTGAATCCTATCGACCGCAACGAATAGGCAGGCTATCACGCTGACCAGGGTGAGCGCCAGAACCAGGTCGGAATGGCCAAAAGTCAGTCGCAACAATCGTCGGAAGAATCTGCCCAGGATACTATCGAAACTATTCCTCAGGCGCGCCGCCTTTCTGTACCTTTCTTGAACTCCCGTGCGTAGTGCTCGGTCAATGTTAAGAATTCGGGTTGAGGGTGGTCAGACGCAATTCTGTCTAAATCGATTTGAGGGCGCGTATCGGGAATACGTAACTGAAAATCGATGACGACAGAATTGATGGCTGGCCGCACTCGGCCCGAATTCTTAATGTTGACTGAGCACTAGGCGCGATCTCGGGTAGTCACGAGGCACCAACCTATTCTATGCCCAGCCAACTATTTTGACGAGAACCGATAGTCCCTAAAAATAGTGACCTCAATAACCTTTTGTGGGTATCGGAGCGTCTCCTTGACCACTGAGTAGTCTCAGGCGCTCACCATCAAAACAGGACACGAGTACCCGGATCAAGGTACGAACTCTTCCTGCGCAACGGGAGGCAAAGAGATATCATAAAAGCCCACGAAAGAAGAACACCAAAATATGAAAACCTCCTCTCTCAGTCGAAAAGCCATTGTCGAACTTTCCCAGGTGCAGTCGGATGCCTGCATAAGTCTTTTGATGTCGACGGCTTCTTCCGGAGCTCGCAGCCGGCAGGGCGCGGCTCGTTTCAAAAACCTCCTAACCAAGGCAGAAGTCGCCCTGAGCCGGAAGCAGGTTCGAGAAGATGAGATTGAAACGCTCCTCAAACCCGCTAAGCTGCTTCTTGGCGATACACCGTTCTGGTCGCACCGGACGGAGGGGTTGGCCGTCTATCTCGAGAGTGGCGCGATGCGACTGTTTCAATTGGCCTTTCCCGTGCAGGACCGCGTGGTGGTTGGCGAGCGCTTCCACGTAAGACCCTTACTGAAAGCAGCCGTTCAGGAAGATTTCTACATATTGAGTCTCAACCTTAAAGGGGTCCAACTTCTGCAGTGCGGCGAGCATGGAGTGCGAGAGTTTGCTCCCGAAGGCTTTCCCGAATCTCTACCGGAGGCGATGTCCATGAACACTTCGGACCATCAGCCGAACGGTTCCCGTCCGGAGGTCCACCATCGACAATATATGGGAATGGAAGAGAACCGCAAGGCTGCCATGGAGCAATGGTTGCGCTCTCTGGCTCGTGCGGTGGAGTCGTTCCTGGGCCCGCAAGGGCCCCCACTCATTTTAGCAGGGGTCCAATACGTTGTGGCCGAGTATCGCAAGCAAGACCGCTACCCACACACCCTCAGCGAAGCCGCTATCGGAAGTACCGAAAGAAAGTCCCACCAGGATTTGTTGGAGGTGGCCCGGCCAATACTGGAGGGATGTTCCGAGAAACGGCTTCAAGAACTGCTAGAACGTTACCAGTCGGGCCTGAACCAGGGGCGAAGCATAGCCGGGCTGCAAGCATGCCTTCGTGCGGCCACCGCCGGAACGGTGGATCACCTGCTGGTAGCCGAGGGAGCCACCAGTTGGGGTTCTTTTTGCGCCGACAGCCTGAAAGTAAGTCCGTTGGACCAGGAGCAGCCCGAGGCTGAAGAGCTGTTCGAGCGCGCCTGTCTGGATACCCTTAAGAACGGGGGCGATGTTAGTTTGCTCTCACCACTCTCATTTCCCAATGGAGACCAGATCACGGCCATCTTGCGCTTCTACGGAATTCCAGATTGACAGATCTCTGTTTCGGTTCTCCTTTGGGTTTCGGTACTCCGGTCCTCGATCGTATGTACATTTCGTAATGGCGACCGGGTACACTTAACTCTTTCAGGGTTGCTTTAGATGGTCTAGCCTAAAGGTAGCGCGTTCCAATAGTTACTCGCTTGACGTAGTCCTCGAAGAACCCCACGACTCCGTCCTTTTTTACGCAAACCCCGTGTTCCACGCGCTAAGACAAAAGCAATGTGACGCGGCACAGATTTGAGGAAAGCACATGCTACGACAGAATCACGCCAGACGACTCATATTGCTCTTGGCCCTACTGCTCACCGCCGTGATGAGCGGATGCGGAAGCTCCGACAATTTCGTCTTCACGGGCACCACTGGTCCTGGTCCTGGTCCCGGTCCCGGTCCCGGTCCCGTACCCGGAGCGGCTCCCACGGTCGTTTTCGTCTCTCCCGCCGACGGCTAGGAACTCGCTCCGATCAACGGCAGCGTACTCGCCATCTTTAGCGAGGCGATGAACCCCGCGACCCTTACCAACTCTAGCTTCACTCTGACCGGCCCCAACGGAGCCCCCGTGGCCGGTACGGTGACCACCTTCGGTCGCTCCGCGGTCTTTGACCCGGCCACAAACCTGGTGCCCGGCGACACTTACGTAGCCGAAATCACCACCGGTGCCCAGGGCAACACGAACAACGCGCTCGCCGCCCCGTTCGTCTGGACCTTCACCGTCGAACCCCTCGACAACACGGCACCCACCGTGACCCTCACCGACCCAACCCCGGGTGAGGAAGGTGTAGCTCTCAACCGGAAAATCGCCGTAACCTTCAGTGAAGCGATGGACCCCGCCACCATCACGGACGCAACTTTCACCCTCAGCGGTCCCGACGGCCTGCTGCCCGGAACGTTCGACTTCCTGGGTCTGGCGGCCACCTTCACGCCCAACGCCAATCTGCTGGCCAATACCACCTACACCGCAACGGTCACTACCGGAGCCGAGGACCTTTCCAACAACGCCCTGGCCGCGGACTTCATCTGGACTTTCAAAACCGGGACCAGTACCGACACCACCCGACCCACGGTGACCTTCACCGACCCGGTTAACAACGATACGGGAGTGGCCCTCAACAAGAGTATTCTGGCCGATTTCAGTGAGACGATGGATCCGTCCTCGGTCACTTCAAACTTCACGCTTACCGGACCGAACAACGCCACGATTACCGGAACCGTCACCTACGTCGGTCTGCAGGCAACGTTTGACCCCGTGGGACCTCTTGCAGCCAACACGCTCTATACCGCGACCGTCACAACGGGCGCCGAAGATCTGGCCGGTAACGCCCTGGCCGAAGATTTCATCTGGACATTCAGAACAGGTGCCGTGATCGACTTGGGTCGCCCGACGATAGTCTCGACCGATCCTGAAGACGACGAGATGAACGTGGTGAGCAACGACATCAAAGCCACTTTCAGCGAAAGTATGGCTCCAGCCTCGCTCAATACAGTCACCTTCCTGGTGAGAAACACGGACCTGAACACCGCGGTCCTGGGTACAGTGAGTTATAACGCGGCCACGAAAACCGCCACGTTCGTTCCCACGGGCGGCCTCCTGACCGATACGAACTATCAAGCCACCATCACTACCGGCGCTGAGGATAGTACCGGAAACTCCCTGGCCATAAATTTTGTCTGGACCTTCAAAACGTCCATCGTGATTCTGGGGGCGATTGAGCCTTTCGGAGGGTTCGGCGGTAGCGCCGGCATGACCAACCAGGGTCTCGACACGGTCGTTGAGGGAGACTTCGGAACAACGGCTACCGCGGCCACGTCGATCACCCGATTTCGCGATTCTACCGGAGCGGTGTTCATGGTAACGCCCGCTAACAACGGTCTGGTAACGGGTGTTATCGTGGCCGGAGGAACTAAGGCCCAGAAGGCGCTGGCCGACGCACGCCTTGCCCACACCAGGCTTAGTGGGCTTCCCGCGGATGTTACCCTCGGCGACACACAGCTCGGAGGGCAAACGTTTGGCCCAGGCGTCTACAGAATAAACGGAGGCGCTCTGATCACCCAAGGACTCAACCTGACCTTGAACGGAGGTCCGAACGACGTGTGGGTCTTCCAGGCCGTTACGCTCACCGTGGGTAGCGGAACTCAGACCAGTGAGGTGCTCCTGACCGGCGGCGCTCAGAGTAAGAACGTTTACTGGGTGCTAAGCGAGGCCGCGACCATCAACGCCACGACCGGTTTGGCACCAGGCGTGGAGATGGTAGGAACCATCCTGGCGGAATCCGCGGTGACCTTCTCAGTGGCCGGAGCGACGCTGTTCAACTCACCCACTCTGACCGGCCGTGCCATTGCCCTTACCGCTTCCGTCACCATGGTTAACACGATCATCAACCTCCCCTAAACGCCTCGAACTTCGACGGTGGCTACACCGTGGGAGAACAAAGGGCCCGGCCAAAAGCCGGGCCTTTTTTCGTGGAGCTCCTAGTGGTCCAGCGTCTCCCGCACTCGGGAGCACAGCTCTGCCCGGGAAAACGGCTTGGCCAAGAACCTGGCACCCGCTGGAGCCAGACTGCTTTTGAGAACGTCGTCGGCATAGCCGCTCATGAAGAGAATCTTCAGGTCCGGTGTGGATTCTTTGAGGGTTGCGGCAAGTTGGAAGCCACTCATCCGTGGCATCACCACGTCGGTCAACAGGATCGAGGGCGGCAACGGGAGAGAACGGAAGAGTTCCAGCGCTTGCGGACCCGACTCTGCCGAGAGAATCCGATAGCCTTCTTGTTCCAGGATGCGACATGCAATCTTTCTAACTCCTGGCTCATCCTCCACGACTAGAACCGTTTCACCTCTCACCCGCCCAGCCCGCCTTGTGCTCACGGCCGGTGGTGCCACTTCCAGTTCTGATTGAGAGGCGGGCAGAAAGAGTGAGAAACAAGTTCCCTTTCCCACCTCACTATCGAGTTCGATAAAACCCAGGCTACGATCCGCGATGGCAGCGGCCGTTGCCAAACCAAGCCCACGACCCTTGCTCTTGTCTTTCGTGGTGAAGAAAGGCTCGTAGACCCTGTCCCGAATCTCGAGCGGGATTCCGCGGCCCTGGTCACGCACCGAAACCACGGCATACCGGCCGCAAGGCTTGCCACCTTCCACCTGTCCTTCCGACAGGTGGGCCCAGCGAGTCTCGATTCGGAGCTTCCCTCCATCAGGCATGGCGTCACGAGCGTTGAGAGCAAAGTTCATTAGAACCTGTTCGATCTGGCTTGGCACCGCACAAACCTGCAAAACCTCATGGCAAAGGGCGTTCTCAATCACGAACTCCTCCCCGACCGCGGAGGAAACAAGATCCATCAGTTCTTTGACAACCTGATTGAGGTCGAAGACCACCTTCCCCTCCTCTTGTCGCCGGCCGAGACCCAACAGTTGATAGGTGAGGCGTGAGGCACGTTCACTGGCATCTCTGATATCGAGCAGCAACTCCCTATTCGGGTCCTCCGGATCCAGCTGCGATAGAATCAGCTCGCTGCCACCCCTCACGATAGATAGAATGTTGTTGAAGTCATGGGCTATTCCGCCCGCGAGCCGGCCCAAAGCCTCCATTTTCTGAGAACGAAGCAATTGGCTGAACAGGCGGTTTCTCTCGGTGACATCGAACAGAACCATACGGATCTGCTCAACAGGAGTACTGACCATGGACGCCTCAACCAGAACAGACGGGGAGGTCTCTTTGCCCACCAGTCGCATTTCGTACACCGGCAAGCGACCCTCTTTCAGCAGCTCCCGATGTCTAAGGTAGAAACTGTCGGAATCTTCCTGGTGAACAAACTTGGCCAGAGGCTGAGCTATAAGCTCTTCGGGGGTCTCGCCGAGCAGTTTCGAAGCCGCCAGATTGCAACCGATGATCCCGCCCTTCAAGTCGAGAGACAGATAGCCCACCGGAGCCATCTGGTAAAGATCGAAGTAGAGCTCCCGAGATTGCTCCAGTTCATCTCTAGCTTGGCGAAGCTCCTCATTTTGCATTTCCAGTTCGATCTGGTGCACCCTCAGCTCGTAGAGCAACGATTCGACCGACGAGTCGACACACCGTTCCCTCTGCTCGAGACTGAATTCTTCCTTATACCGTTGCTCGGCCCGTCTTCTGTAGTCGTTATCCAGGGCAGGCCCCGGGTCAGATCGATCCATCGCCGACTTCCTCAACTCCCACGGGCTCACTGGTGGCAAACCAACCCGTGGATGAGCCCAAACCTTTGGGTAGAGGGACGACAGTAGAACGAAACAGCCGGTAACCGTCCAAAGATTCGAGGTAAAGACGGAATTCAAGTTTGAAGGTATAGCCCTTCTGAATCCCTTCATTCCAGGCTCTTAATACCGGAACTCGGTCGTCAGGATGGACCAGTTCCACCCACCCCAGCCCCCGAAGTTCCGAAATAGGTAGCTTCGTGAGCTTACCCCATTGAGGACCGAAGTAGTTTCCCATCCCTTCGGCGGAAGAGGTCCACACCAATTGGGGAAGAGACTCCGCCAGGGTTCGCAGCCAATGCTCGCTGGCTTCAATGGCGTCGCGGGCGAGTTTCATTTCGGTGATCTCAATGAAAGTGATCACCGCACCCTCGATTACGTTGTCGAGAGTCCTGTAGGGATGGATTCGGAGAAGGAACCAGTGATGAGCATTGTCTTCGACTTCGAACTCTTTGGGGATCAAAGTGTCGAGCACCCCTTGCACATCGGAGATGAGAGAATCGTATCTGAGTAAATTCGAGCTTATGTGACCCACCGGGCGGCCGACGTCGCTCGGGATCAGATTGAGCACCCGGGTCACGGCCGGGGTGAACCGCATGATGGTGAGTTTGTGATCCACAAAAACTGTTCCCACCCCCGTGCCGGCCAGCAAATTGTTCATATCGTTGTTCACTCTGGTCAGATCCGAGAGTTTGACCTGAAGCTCGGTATTGACGGTTGTGAGCTCCTCGTTCACGGACTGTAGCTCTTCCTTCGAGGTCTCCAACTCCTCATTGGTCGATTGGAGTTCCTCGTTCACGGACTGCAGCTCTTCGTTCGAGGAGCGGAGTTCTTCGTTGGTGGTCTCCAGGGCTTCCGTGGTCGCGTCGAGATACTCGTCCTTGCGCCGTAGCTCCGCCCTTAGCTTCTCGACCACCAACGAAGCCTCGGTCGCGGGCATTGCCGGCTCCGCGTCGGTGGGGGGCGGCTCCTGCTGCGACCTTTGAAAAACAACCAGTTGCAGCGGCGGTTGATTCGAATCGGGTGGAATGAAGAGTACCGTCAGACGGAAAGGAGATCCCCCCCCGTCCAGGGAGAGCTGAAGACCTGACCGGCTCGCCGCCTCCTTGCTTTTCGCGCTCTCTCGTAAAGCAATCTGGAGAGTCCGCCGAAGACCGGGTCGAGCCATCTTGACGATATTCATCTCGGCGTATCCCGGAGTTGTTTCAAGATAGTCGCCGACCTGACCATGAATATAGATGATGTTGCCTTCGATATCGACCAACACGGCTGTAGCCTCGAAAGCCGCGATCAAGTGTGTCTCGATCAAGGAACGGGGATTCCAAGATTTGGCGGACACGGGCTGGTGGGTCGTCAACTCCCTGGGCCGGAAAGCATTCATGCCCACCCGGCCCGGGCTGCGACCTAACTTGCGGCGATAGATCCTGTGTTTAGGAAACATAGGTGCAAATAGCTGCGAGGAGCCACTGACCGTCTCGGCTGAGCCGAGGAAGAGATAGCCGTTGGGGCTAAGCGCATAGTGAGCCAGCGAAAGCACTCTCTCATGGAGTTCGGCGTTCATATAGATAAGAACGTTTCGGCAAGAGAATAGGTCGATTCGCGAGAAGGGCGGATCTCGAGTTAGATCGTGTTCCGAAAAAACCAGCAGGTCCCGGATCGACTTCTTGATGGCATAGCAACCGGTCTCGGGTTGATAGGTGAAGTGCCGGGCCAGTCTCTCCGGTGAGACGTCGTTGGTGATAGCAGGACCGAAAATTCCCGCCCGCGCCGAATCGATCGCCATCGGATCAAGGTCGGTGGCGAAGATCTGAGTCCTGAAATCCTGCTTCAACTTCTCTTTCTGCTCTTGCAACAGTATCGCGAGAGAATAGGCTTCTTCGCCGGTGGAGCATCCGGCCACCCAAATTCGGATAGGCGTACCTTCTCGGTCCCTAACTAGCCCGGGAAAGATCTCCTCTTCGAGCACTTGAAAAGCCTCACTGTCTCGGAAGAAGCGGGTGACTCCGATCAACAAGTCGCGAAAGAGAGCGTCGGCCTCCGCCGGATCGCCCTCCAGACACTCGAGATAGCTCCGGGGATCGCTCACGTTCTGCACGGCCATACGCCTCTCGAGACGGCGTTTTAAGGTATTATGTTTGTAGCCCTCAAAATCGTAACCGCTCTGTAGACGGAGTGCCTTCAATATTCCCCCCAGAACGTCCGGACTCCAAAGCTCACCACCCTTTTCCGGATAGGTTGTCTTTCGGGTATGTTCAAGGAAGGCCAGAAGACGAGCGGGCATATCCTCCGGGGGCAAGCAAAAGTCGGCCAGGCCGGTGGCCAGAGCGCTACGCGGCATGCCCTGCTGAGAGGCGGTGTCCGGCTCCTGTATCATTACTAGCCCTCCCCCCGCCTTGATGGACCGAATTCCGTGGGTCCCGTCCGAACCGCCGCCCGACATGATGATCCCCATGGCGGCTTCCTCCTGGTCGAAAGCCAGGCTCTCAAAAAAATGGTCTATGGGCAGCCTGTGCCCCCGAGGATGGGAGGGCTCTTGGAGCCACAGACAACCCTGGCGTATAGAAACGTTATGGGCTGGAGGAAGGATATAGACGGTGTCCGCCTTTATGCGGATGCCGTCATCTATCTCTACCACCTCCATGCTGGTCTGCCGCGCAATGAGCTCCACCAGAATGCTCTCGTGATCGGGCGAAAGATGCTGTACCAAAACGAAGGCGAGGCCATGGTTTTTACCGGGATAGTGCGAAAAAAAAGCTTCGAAAGCGGGTAGACCCCCGGCCGAGGCTCCGATGCCCACGACCCCTCGCACCGTCTGATCGGCTGAGTTGCCTCTGCTTTCTGGTTGCTTTTCAGTTTTCATCAGGGTCCCCGCGTTAAATCACGATTTCAGAAATCGGCGGTTACTCCTTTCCTCGGGAAACCGCGACTGGTCTCCGAAGCAGGAATTCGGCGGGCGTCTTACCGTTGAGAATCGCCAGTACGCTTTCCCAACATTCACGCCGAGCACGCGACTGGCGACCCATCTTGCCTCCCAGAGCCAGACGAAATCCCGTGATCGTAGAATCGGTGGTCCTCTCGGTGGTGGGAAGTCCGGGCAACCCCAACTCCGGCCCCAGATCGTGTCCCACGCGAGGGAAGGTCCGATGGCAGGTTCGCTCCTGCATACCGTGAGCGGTGCGACGCTGGGCGACCAACTCACTAAAAGCGGCGCTGGGCCAAATCTGGTCGTCGCTACCGCTAAAAAGATAGAGCGGACATTGTATCTTCTCCACCTCGATTCGTCCGCGGTCGCGATTCTCTCGGTTGACCACGGCCTCCGCGTAGACTTCTCTGGTTGAGAGGACGGTTTGACCGCGGGGTTGGAGCGTGGAGAGATCGCAGATCGTGTGCGCGAGTTCCCTGCCTTCAATTCTCCAGGGAGTAAACCTTAGTCCACCGCCGGAAAAGGTGGTGACCGAGGCTAACTCCGGAGCGCGTTGGGCCAGCTCCAGAGCGGCTTCGCAGGCGCGACCGGAAGCCACCAGGTGCACAGGTCCGGCCGCCCGTAGAGCGAGAAGAATGGGGTCAAGGTCCGGCTGCTCGACTCTGACCGCCGATGCCTGAACGGTGTATCCCAAACACCGGAGCATATTCACGCCATGGTCTGCGCCCGGAGAGCCGCAGTGCAAGAAAAACACCACCGGCTCAAGATTTGCTCTTTTTCTAGAAGAAGAGCGCCGGACGGTGGAGCCGGTCCAGAGAGCTTGCCTGCCGTTCAAGAGTTCGAAGACAAACGTGATTTCTCCAGCCTTGGGCAAAACGAACTCGTGATGAATACCAGCCTGACACCGCATGCTGTAGATGGGACCTTCTGCTGCGATCCCGTAGTAGTCGTCGCCGAATCCTGCTGTCGAACCGGTGTCGAACGCAGTAGCGGCCGAGACCAGAAAGCCGTTTTCGCTCCTCCACACCCGTCCGGCTCCATCTTTGCAGCTACAGGCCACCCTCACCTCGGTCCCCGGAACGAACCCCTCACCACGCAAGACGGGAGGAGGATCGCACCAGAGATCCCGGGCGGACGCTGTTACGATTCTTACCGAAGTTGAGTCCGGCAGAAACGATTCAGTGCTTCTCTTCATAAGCCGGTCGCCCTCAAGCGGGCAGCACCAGCGCCTCGGACATCAAGACCATGGAGGCAATGGAAGCCGCGTTTTGCAACGCCACCCGCACTACCTTGGCCGGGTCCACGATGCCTTCCGATACCATGCAGACATAGTCTCCGATCATGGCGTCGTAGCCGAAGCCGGGAGCCATGGACTTCACGTTTTCCACGATGACCGTTCCCTCTGCTCCGGCGTTATCCGCGATCACCCTCAGCGGTACCTGGAGGGCCGCTCGAACCACTTTGACGCCGAGTTGTTCATCACCCTCGAGATGCAGATCGTCGAGCAGCGGCAGGAGGTTCAAGAGAGCGGTTCCGCCGCCGGCGACGATGCCTTCTTCGAGAGCCGCCCTGGTGGCCGCCAGGGCATCCTCGATCCGGTATTTCTTTTCCTTGAGTTCGGTCTCGGTGGCCGCACCGACGCGGATGACGACCACTCCCCCCGCGAGCTTGGCCTGGCGTTCTTTAAGCTTCTCTTTCTCGTAGTCGCTGTCGCTGTTTTCCAGGGCCACTTTTATCTGTTGCAAGCGGCCATCCACGTCTTCCTGGCGGCCGTTTCCTTCCACGATAGTCGTGTTGTCCTTGGTGATTTGAACCCTTCGAGCCGAGCCGAGGACATCGAGTCCGGCGTCCTCCAGCTTCAGCCCGGTGTCCTGCGAAACCAGCTGGGCACCGGTGAGAGCGGCGATATCTTTGAGCATCTCTTGCCGCCGGTCCCCGAACCCGGGGGCTTTGACCGCCGCGCAAACCAGTGTTCCCCGAAGCTTATTGACCAGCAGTGTCGCCAGCGCCTCACCCTCTACAGAGGGGGCGATAATGAGAAGGGACTTCTGGGCCCGGACCACCTTCTCCAAGATAGGTAGAATGTCGGAGATAGAGCTGATCGCTTTGTCCACCAACAGGATCTTGGGGTCGGCCAGGTCCACTTCCATCTTCTCCGGGTCCGTCACGAGGTACGGCGAAATGTAGCCGTTGTCGAATTTCATACCCTTGACGTGTTCAAAATCGGTCTCCATGGTGGCAGACTCCTCCACCGAGATCACGCCTTCGGAACCAACAAGTTCCAGAGCGTCGGCCAAAAGGTCGCCAATCGCCCGATCGTTGTTCGCGGCGATGGTACCGACCTGGGCCGTGTGTTCTCTGGTTTCCACGGCAATAGCGAGTTTTTTCAGTCCCTCGACGATCACTCTCACCGCCTTCTCCATCCCGCGCTTTATCAACATGGGGTTTGCTCCGGAGGTAACCTGCCGGAGTCCTTCGTGCAGCATGGCTTGGGCCAATACGGTGGCGGTGGTGGTGCCGTCTCCGGCCACCTGATTGGTTTGCGAAGCCACCTCCTTCACAAACTGAACGCCCAGATTCTCGAATCGGTCTTCCACCTCGATATGCTGTGCCACGGTGACCCCGTCCTTGGTAAGGGTGGGTGCACCGAACTGGTTCTGAATCAGCACGGTCCGGCCGCGCGGTCCCAGCGTAACTTTCACGGCGTTGGCCAGGATATTGGCCCCGTCCTCGAGTTTTCGACGGGCATCTTCGTGATAGAGAATATGATTTGCTTGCATGAACTTGACTTCTTTTCTTTTGGTCGTTGGTCTGGATGGCCAGACCGGGTTGAGATAATGAGAGGAAGGGCCTAACCGATCGACCCGACCATTTCCAGTTGAATGAGACGGTTGAGTTCCACCGCGTACTCCATCGGGAGTTCTTTGATAAACGGCTCGAAGAATCCGTTGACGATCATGGAGATGGCAGCGTTTTCACTCAGGCCCCGACTCATCAGATAGAAGAGCTGCTCGTCTCCCACTTTGGAAACGGTGGCTTCGTGACCGATATCGACATTCTTGTTCGCTATCTCCATGTAGGGGTAAGTGTCGGAACGAGAGATTTCGTCGAAAAGGAGCGCATCGCACCTCACGTTGGACTTGACATTGTGGGCGCCTTTCAAGACTTTCACCAACCCGCGATAGGAGGCGTGACCTCCGTCTTTGGAGATCGACTTCGAAAGGACGGTGGAAGAAGTGTTGGGGGCCACATGGACCATCTTGGCTCCCGCGTCCTGGTGTTGTCCCTTACCGGCGTAGGCGATGGAAAGCACTTCACCTCTGGCCCCTTCCCCCATAAGAAAGACCGCCGGATACTTCATGGTGATCTTGGACCCTAGATTTCCGTCGACCCATTCCACCGTGGCATTTTTATAAGCATAGGCGCGCTTTGTCACCAGGTTGTACACGTTGTTCGACCAGTTTTGAATCGTGGTATAACGAATGGTGGAGCCTTCCATGGCGATCAACTCCACCACGGCGGAATGCAGCGAGTCGGTCGCGTAGATTGGCGCCGTACAGCCTTCGATGTAATGAACACTAGAACCGGGTTCTGCGATGATCAGGGTCCTTTCGAACTGTCCCATGTTCTCGGTGTTGATCCGAAAGTAAGCCTGCAGGGGAATATCGACTTTCACTCCCGGAGGCACCCAGATGAAGGACCCGCCGCTCCACACCGCGCTGTTCAGAGCGGAAAACTTGTTGTCGGTATAGGGGATAATGGTGCCGAAGTATTTCTTCACCAACTCGGGATGTTGCTTGAGGGCGCTATCCATATCCAGAAAAATGACGCCCTGGTCTTCCAAATCTTTCTGAATCGAGTGATAGACCACTTCAGATTCATATTGAGCCGAAACGCCGGCCAGAAACTTTCTTTCCGCTTCCGGAATGCCCAGCTTTTCGAAAGTATCCTTGATATAGGTGGGAACGTCGTCCCAGTTGTTTTCGGCTCGCTCGGAGGGCCTCACGTAGTAGTGGATATTTCCGAAATCGATTTCGGAAAGGTCACTTCCCCACTTGGGCATGGGTCGTCTCTTGAAGTGGGCCAGCGCTTTGAGCCTGTACTCCAGCATCCAGGCGGGTTCACTCTTTTGCTGGGAGATCTGCTCCACGATGGCACGATTAAGCCCTTTCTTGGACTTATAGAGGTAGTCTTCCTCATCGTGGAAACCGAATTTGTAGTCTTTTTTGAGGTCGTCGAGAAGAGCGGTATCAGACATGGGAACTCCTTAAGGTCCTGCATCTTGAGGCGGAAGAGTTTGGAATCGCTGATCGCTCGCCGTGATACCCTTAGCGACTCGTGGTTGGGGATCAAGACTATAGTTTGGTCTTTACTTATTGTTCCCCGCTTTGTTTAGCTCTAAACAGACTCCGAGTTTATTCTATCCTACTTGGGGAATAATCAAAAGCCGAGCCACGCGACCGTGCGCCAGAGGCGTGCAGAAACTTTGGAGCCTAAATGTTCAGGCCGTCTCACCTACGCCCACTCCGCCAGGAACCCAACCTTGATTAGCTTCCTCGAACTCCAGGCCCGGCATTTCAACTCCATTTTAGAGCAAGTTTCTGAGTTCTTGAGCCAGAACCCGGATCTGTCTAAACGCGCCCAGGAGACTCGGGAAGACCTCTTCTCCATTCTGATGGACGAAAGTCCAAACTGGCAGCAGAATCAGGTGGCGGTCTATCACCGCCAGGCCGACCTGGACGGGAAAACCGTGAGCGTTCTGGTCAGGGTCCAGGGCACAGGAGTACGGGCCGTGCCGGAGCCTGTTCGATACATTTGGGTTCTGCTCACCCCCCGTAGGACCCATCCGCAACTTGCTAAAGCTCTGGAGTTTTCTAAGTTGATGGAGTCCGCGGCTTTTCGCGATAAAGCCGATCAGGCTCCAACTCTCGAGAACCTTTTGGAGGTGTATAGCAAGTCTCTCGACGAGCGTCTGGCCTTCCTCGATTCAGGTTCCGAGGAACTACAGCCGACCGGTCGGTTCTTAGGCGGTATTCGCCAGGACCTCAAACGGCGGTTGCCGGTTTATTGGACAGATTTTCGCGACGGCCTCAACAGCAAAGTGGTGGCGGCCGTCTTTTTTCTGTTCTTTGCTTGTTTGGCTCCGGCCATCGCTTTCGGGGGGCTTCTCTCAGTCCTCACCAAGGGAGAGATCGGTGCTATTGAAATGCTGGTGGCCACCACCGTTTGCGGGATCGTCTACTCTCTGTTTTCCGGCCAACCGCTCACCATTCTCGGCAGTACCGGGCCAGTCATCATTTTCATGGGGCTACTTCACCCCCTGACTGAAAAATTGGGAATTCCGTACCTGCCCACTCTGGCCTGGATTGGGCTATGGACGATGGTCATACTACTGCTACTGGCCGCTGCGGACGCTTGTGCCTGGATCCGGTACTTCACCCGCTTTACCGACGAGATTTTCGCTGCTCTGATCTCCATCATCTTCATCATGGAGGCGCTCAAGGAGCTGGTGCATATCTTCAACGACCCGAAGGTTCGCTACGACACGGCGCTGCTCTCTCTTATTCTGGCCTTAGGTACCTACGAGATAGCAACACGTTTAGCCGAATTTCGAAGCAGTCCCTATCTTCGGGGCAAGATGCGAGAGTTTCTGGCGGACTTCGGCCCCGCAATCGCGATCGGGGTGATGACCGGCGTTGCCCTGCTCGCCCACGCCGTGGATACCGATACGCTTCAGGTACCTTCTTCCCTGGTCCCCTCCCAGCCTCGCGCCTGGTTCGTGAACCCGCTTTCCGTTCAGCAAAAATGGATCTGGGTCGCCTCTATCATCCCGGCCCTCTTCATATCCATTCTGCTGTACCTGGACCAGAACATTACAGCCCGACTTGTCAACAATCCGGATAACAAACTGAAAAAGGGGGCGGGATATCACCTCGATCTCCTTGTTGTCGCTCTGCTGGTGGGCTTCTGCTCCTTGCTGGGCTTGCCATGGATGGTGGCGGCCACGGTACGCTCGCTCAATCATGTAAACGCGCTCTCGGTAGCCAATACCGACGAAAAAGGACGGAAAGTGGTGAGCAGCGTGCTTGAGTCAAGACTATCAGGACTTATGATCCACGTGCTCATCGGGGTGTCTCTTCTCTTCCTGAGTAGTCTTCAAAAGGTTCCGATGTCGGTGCTCTTCGGCCTGTTCCTGTATATGGGTGTCACCTCGATGAAGGGAAGCCAGTTCTTCGAACGCTTGAGGCTGTGGGTCATGGACCGAGAACGCTATCCTACCCATAGCTACATCCGAGCCGTCCCGAACAAGACGATCCATCGGTTCACCGCAATCCAGTTGGTATGCCTTGCTGTACTGTGGTTCGTCAAGAGCAGCCCGCTCGGGATCCTCTTTCCGGTCTTCATCGGACTGTTGATACCCGTCCGAATGGCGCTCAACCGCTACTTCGAACCCGAGCATCTAGCTCTGTTGGATGCCGAGAAACTGCCGGAGGAGGATGAGTTTCGAGTTACGGACTAAACTCAGGTCAAAAATGGGCGAGGGCGCCGCACAGGCCGGAACCTTTCCAGCACCTGACAGTTTTATGGAAAGCAAGATGAAGACAAAAACGAACCTGCTGATTTTTTTCTCCTTCTTCGTGGGGGGCCTGGCCTGGGGCTTTCTCCCGCTTGACCGTTTGTGGCAGCCCACTCCCGTGACCCAGCAAGATCCGGCTGAAACGAAGGAGCAGATCAATACCGAACTGGGCACCTTCGCCAGACTCGCCCACGAACTGAAGCCCTCGGTCATTCGGTGCGTTAGTAGGGAAATCCTTTTGGATCATTCCTCCGGCATCAAAGATGCCTCCGAATTCAGATTGCCCCCCCGACCACGTGGTTATTATGGGTCCCGCCGCGAGAGGTCAAGGGTGGCCGCCGGAGAGGCGGCCATCCCGGCTTCGCCGGGACAAGCCCTTGACATCTCTTGGCCGGGACCGGGGAGATTTTTTTGGGGGCGGGGGGGCAAATCTGAATGGAATGCTGGGGAATCCGGGGTCAGCACAGGTTACGGGGTTGGTGCGTTGGGCGGGGTGGTTGCTGGTCAGGTTTCTTCTACGAGTCAGGGTAGCTCGCCATCTTGCTGGTAATCCCAGCCGGGCTGGGTCAGAGGGTCGGGCGGGTGCGCCGGGTGATAGCTCTCGGGCCGGGTTGGTGCCTCTGAATCTAGTCTGGTCCGACTGCCCAAAAAGCTCTCGAAGAGGCGGATACCGGGCCGGTTTGGGAGGGTAAAAATCCTCAAAAAACCTTGATTTATCAACGTTTTTTGCGAGGTTCACATGTGCTCATGTCGAAGTAAATAAGGTTAGCAGAAGTGCTGATTTGAGGTCCGGTTGTGGCCTTATTTCCTTCGAAAGTCGAGTTCAAATATGTTAGTCACAGAGTACAAGAAAGCGGGTCTCTTCGAGTTGCCGCACGTCTTTGAGGGTATCCGTCTGGTGCGCCATGGCGATCCGGGATTCCCTTTCAACCTGGCTCAGTTGCCGGAATTCCCGGAAAAGCTGTTCTATCGGGGCAGTCTCCACGGTCCAGATGCTCTGGCCGTGTCCGTGGTGGGTTCTCGCCGGTGTTCGGAGTTGGGGCAGAAGAGGGCCTTTCGTCTGTCTTATGAGTTAGCTCAGGCCGGTGTCACCGTGGTGAGCGGGTTGGCTCAAGGCATCGACGGGGCCGCCCATCGTGGTGCCCTGGCCGCCGGGGGTGGAACTGGCCAAAAAAGCCAACAGCAAGAGCAGGGCGAAGAATCTGGACTTGGTTGGAAAGAGCCTCACCTGAAAGGGCTTCGAGGCCGGACGCCCGGATCTTTCGGCTAAGAGAAAAAGAGAATGAGTCTGGAGTCGGC
>Ga0172382_10000628_pt1 | contig 66169 bp, 68 predicted proteins | sample Leawel138RmetaG_FD_122245 | JGI IMG/M metagenome (GOLD analysis project Ga0172382, IMG submission 122245) | Leachate microbial communities from a municipal landfill in Southern Ontario, Canada - Leachate well 138R metaG | ecosystem: Engineered > Solid waste > Landfill > Unclassified | place...
ATCGATGCGCGCGAATTGCCTGATAACTTTTTCGATAGTTCCCAATACATATGATACTGTGCCTAACGTGCATAAACACTATTCCTTAACCTGGTTTTCCCATCTTAGTTGCGGAAGTGCTGAAAGCGTCCCTTTGGGTGTACTAAGGGTTCAGATTTCGACTGGAGTCAATAATCTTGACCAAAATCTAGGGAAAAATGAGGAAATCCAGGCAGGGTTAACCCTGCCTGGATTCTATATCTTGGGTAGTTTGGCAAAGGATTCTTCCAGCTGTTTATCGGGATACTCAAAATCCTGGAGCTGACCGGCCAGGAATGCATCATAGGAAGCCAGATCCAAATAGCCGTTACCACTTAAGCAAAACAGGATGGTTTCCTTTTTGCCTTCTTCCCTGCAACGTAATGCCTCATCGATAGCACCTTTTATCGCATGGGCTGATTCAGGCGCCGGCACAATTCCCTCTGTCTGCGCAAATAATTGCGCGGCTTCGAACACACCTACTTGTCCTACGGCTTTGGCTTCAATAAAACCATCGGCACAAAGCTGGCTGACTAAGGGTGATGCACCATGGTAACGTAACCCGCCAGCGTGTATACCCGCTGGCATGAAATCATGGCCTAGGGTGTACATAGCTGCAATCGGTGTCAGATGCGCAACATCCCCATAGTCGTAGGCAAATCGTCCCTTGGTCAAAGTCGGACAGGCCGTAGGCTCTATCGCCACCGTACGGACCTGACGGTCCCCGGCTAGTACATCCATCAAGAAGGGAAAGGCAATACCCCCGAAATTACTTCCGCCCCCGTGGCAGCCTACCACCACGTCGGGATACTCATTAACTTTGGCTAATTGGAGTTTCGCCTCCAAGCCAATAATTGTCTGGTGTAGCAAAACGTGGTTCAACACACTTCCTAGGGCATACTTGGTGTCATCTCGACTAACCGCATCTTCAACGGCCTCGCTAATAGCGATCCCTAGACTTCCTAAAGAGTCGGGATCTTGTTCAAAAATCTTTCTCCCTGCTGCAGTCTTGGTACTGGGACTTGCTACTACATCTGCACCCCATAATCTCATCATGGAACGCCGATAGGGTTTTTGCTCGTAGCTGACCCGTACCATATATACCATGCATTCCATCCCAAAGAAGGAACACGCCAGGCTCAAAGCACTACCCCATTGCCCAGCACCAGTTTCGGTTGCTAGGCGCTTTACCCCTTCTTGTTTGTTGAAATACGCCTGAGGAATAGCCGTATTGGGCTTATGAGAGCCTGCCGGACTGACCCCTTCGTTTTTGTAGTAAATGTGTGCTGGGGTTTTCAAAGCAGCCTCCAACCGATGTGCCCGGTACAAAGGAGCAGGTCTCCATAGGGAATAGATATCTAGCACTTCCTCGGGAATATCAATCCAACGAGTGGTACTCATTTCCTGCTCAATGAGGCTCTCCGGGAAAATTGGTGCCAATTCCTCCGGTGTAATGGGCTTTTTTGTCTTGGGACTCAATGGTGGTTTTGGGATGTTGGGCATGTCCGCAGCGATATTGTACCACTGCTTAGGCATTTCCGCTTCTTTCAGTAGGATCTTGGTTCGACTCATCTCAGGCTCATCTCCTCTATGCTAAACTAGGCTCATTTGCTATTTATTCTACCTCTATGCCAGGATTCCTGCTCACCCTACAAAAAAATGCCCCAAGGTCTAAAGTGGCATCTTGAGGCATAAACATGTTCTGCAGATCAAACACCGGAGGCCATTACTATGCGGGGACAACTACCGACCATGCTTTACTATATGGCGCTTTGCCGCTTTCTTGCCGGTATTCTGGAAATACTTGCCGCTTTTCTCATGCTCCATTCCGGTAAGATCATTAGCGCCCTGAAAATCAACGCGCTCCTAGGTCTCATCGGACCAATTGTCCTACTCGTAACCAATGTCTTTGGACTTGCGGCAGTCCGAAGCGATCTTCCCCTGCACAAAATATTTATCATCGCCCTTGGTGTTGCACTAGTTTTTTGGGGAACAACAGGTTAGCTGTTCGGAGTCCAAAGCTTTGGCTTCCTAAGTGGAACCACATTGCTTTCCTTATCGCTATCGTCTTCCCCGGAGCCAGCTTCATCAGTACCTTCGACTAATCCTAAGCTGGTTACCAGATTCTCCTGTACTTTCATTAGTAATTCCATCAATTCGTACTGGGCTTCGATGTAGGCCCGGGCATAGGGATTCATCATCAAAACCTGGAAACGTGTCGCTATCTCTGACTCCTCTTCAGGGGTGATTTCCTCACCCTTTTGCTGTTTCTCTACTAGCTGCTGCTGAAACTCACCCCAACTTTGTAACATCTTTGTTGGGGCTTCTCGTTTTTCTACATCTGCCTTGGCAACTTGTAGTTTCTGGTACTCATCGGTATTGCGAATCTCATTAGCTAATTCCAGTACCTTCCGTTGAACGCTCACGTTTATCACCTCAAGTCCCTTTCTCAGAAGGGGATCTCTTCATTCCGCATAGACCCATCGCCGTCTTCTTCATCCTCCTCGTCAGTTTCGGCTACTAACGCAACAGCGACTATCTCATCTTTGTCCTGAAGGCGCATCATTCTAACTCCTTGGGTACTTCGCCCTTGTCGTGGAATATCGTCCACTTTCATGCGAATCATAATCCCTTCGGAAGTAATCATCATCACTTCCTGATGCTCCATAACTACCTGTACACCAATGATCGGCCCATTCTTCTCAATGATATTTAGGGTCCTTACTCCCTTGCCTCCCCGGGAAATTGCCCGGTATTCCTTGAGCAGGGTTCGTTTACCATAACCCTTTTCTGTAACCACAAGGAGATCCGCATCTTCAAAAACAATCCCTCCGGCTACAACATAATCCCCTGGTCTTAGGTCAATCCCCTTGACACCAGCGGTCGCCCGACCGGTATGGCGCACTTGCTCTTCGGGGAAACGAATGGCCTGACCTTGATGGGTCACTAGAATAATCTCCCGTTTGCCGTCGGTAAGAAATACACCGGCTAGTTCATCGTCATCCCGGAGATTTATTCCAATAAGGCCAGCACTCCTTGGGGAATCGTATTCACTTAAGGCTGTCTTCTTAACTTGCCCATTCTTGGTGATCATTACCAGATAATGATCCTCATCGTAATCATCAATGGGGAATATCGTCTTGATGTATTCCTTGGGACCTAGCTGCAGCAGATTTACAATTGCAGTACCCCTAGCGGTACGACCTGATTCCGGTATTTCGTAGGCCTTTAGTCGATATACCTGGCCACGATTACTGAAGAACAGGATATAGGAATGCGTGGTCGTGGTAAATAGGTGTTCTACAAAATCCTCCTCCCGGGTGTTCATGGCGATGATTCCCCGGCCTCCCCGGCGTTGACTTTTATAACTTGTTAAGGGCAGTCGTTTGACATACCCGTAGTGGGTCATGGTCACCACGATATCTTCCTTCGTGATTAGATCTTCAATATCAATTGCTCCAGGATCAAAGCTAATCTGAGTACGTCTGGGTGTATTGTATTTCGCTTTAATCTCCAAGAGCTCCTCTTTAACGATCTCAAAGAGCCTAGTCTCAGAGGCTAAAATACCTTCTAGATTACCGATGCGGTCCGTCAACTCTTGGTGCTCTTGCTCAATCTTGATCTGCTCTAGGCCGGTTAAACGCCGCAGACGCATATCCAAAATCGCAACGGCCTGAGTCTCAGTCATGCTAAACTTGTCAATCAGTTGGGTTTTGGCCATCTCATCGTTTTGTGATTGACGAATAATCGCAATCACTTCATCGATATTCGCAAGGGCGATCCGTAACCCTTCTACAATGTGTAACCGTTCTTTGGCCTTCCGTAACTGGAATCTGGTTCGACGGGTCACCACTTCTTTTTGATACTGCAAGTAGTGCCACAGCATTTGTTTTAGGGTGAGTACCTTTGGCTCATCATCTACTAACGCAAGCATGATCGCTCCAAAGGTATCTTCTAAGGGCGTCTGTTTGTATAGGCAATTAAGCACAACATTTGGACTCGCATCCCGTTTTATTTCAATAACAATGCGTAGTCCATTGCGATCCGATTCATCTCTAAGTGCTGATATGCCCTCTATTTTTTTATCCCTGACTAGAGCCGCAATTTTCTCTACCAAGGACGCTTTATTCACCTGATAGGGAATCTCATCAATGATGATCTGATGGCGATTTCCAGAGAGAGGTTCAATCCTGGCCTTGGCCCGAACACGAATGCGACCTCTTCCCGTAGTATAGGCTTCCTTGATTCCCTCGGTACCCAAGATAATACCACCGGTGGGAAAGTCTGGTCCTTTAACAAAAGCCATTAGCTCTTCAATAGTCGCCTGGGGGTTATTCACAAGATAAACCAACGCATCCACGACTTCCCCAAGGTTATGGGGTGGGATTTTTGTGGCCATCCCAACAGCAATCCCCTCTGACCCGTTAACAAGTAAGTTGGGAAAACGTGATGGCAATGAAAGAGGCTGCTCTAGACTACCGTCAAAGTTTGGTCCAAAATCCACTGTATCCTGATCAATTTCCCGCAGCATCTCCATAGCCAATCGAGATAGCCGTGCCTCGGTATAACGCATGGCAGCAGGTGGATCCCCGTCCATAGAACCGAAGTTACCATGACCTTCAACTAACGGGTCCCGATAGGAGAAATCTTGAGCCATACGCACCATCGCGTCATAAATGGCACTATCACCGTGGGGATGATACTTACCCATAACCTCTCCTACAATACGCGCCGACTTCTTAAATGGCCGGTTAAAGGCTAAATTTAGCTCGCTCATAGAATACAAGATGCGTCTTTGTACTGGCTTCAAACCATCTCGCACATCGGGAAGGGCCCTATCCACAATTACACTCATCGCATAATCTAGATAGGATCGCTTCATCTCTTGCTCTATGTCTCGCTCGATTACTCGCCCGCCTTCAAAGTTCAGTTCCATTCGTATTTCCACTCCCTACAAATCCATCCCCGGCTAAACATCCAAGTTCTCCACTTCTTTGGCATGTTGATTAATGAAGTCCCGCCGGGGCTCGACCTTCTCGCCCATGAGAGTAGAGAAGATCTCATCGGCGGCGACGGCATCTTCCAGCTCCAATTTCACAGTGGTCCGCGTCTGAGGGTTCATGGTCGTCGTCCAAAGCTGTTCTGCATTCATTTCTCCAAGACCCTTGTAGCGCTGGATCGCAACTCCGTCCCGACCAATCCGATCTAGCAAGTTATCTAACTCCTTATCGGAGTATAGATAGTGTTCTTCCTTCTTACCCTTTTTTACATAGTATAACGGCGGCATAGCAATATAGATATGACCATTGGTAATCAACGGCTTCATGAATCGATAGAAAAACGTCAACAAAAGGGTCCTAATGTGTGCACCGTCTACATCCGCGTCTGTCATTAACACGATATGACCATACCTGAGTTTCCCAAGGTCAAAATCCTCGCCGATCCCCGTGCCAATGGCCGTAATCATGGCTCTAATCTCTGCATTAGCAAGTATCCGGTCCATGCGTGCCTTTTCAACATTGAGGATCTTACCTCGCAGGGGCATAATGGCCTGAAAATGCCGCTCACGTCCTTGCTTGGCCGTACCACCGGCGGAGTCTCCTTCCACTAAGTAGAGCTCACATTCATCCGGATTGGTTGACGTACAATCGGCAAGCTTACCTGGGAGACTACTGACCTCCAAGGCATTCTTCCGGCGGGTAAGCTCCCGAGCTTTCCGTGCTGCTTGTCTGGCCCGACAAGAAGCTAAGGCCTTTTCAATAATCTGCCGAGCTTGCTGGGGATGCTCCTCCAGATAAATCCCAAGCTTCTCTGTCAAAGCAGACTCCACCACTCCCCTAACCTCGGAGTTACCTAGCTTTCCCTTGGTCTGGCCTTCAAACTGCGGCTCTGGGAGCCACACACTCATCACTGCGGTACATCCTTCTCGCACGTCTTCTCCAGCTAGGTTCTCTTCCTTTTCCCGAAGCAAATTATTCTTACGGGCATAATCGTTTATCGTTCTGGTTAATCCGGAACGAAAACCACTCAGATGGGTACCGCCTTCGTGGGTATGAATGTTATTAACAAAACTGTAGATACCCTCACTATAGCTATTCGTGTATTGAATTGCCACTTCCAGCTCAACATCATCTATTTGATGTTCGAAATAAATCACATCGTTGTGTATGGCGTTCTTAGTCTTATTCAATTGCTCGACAAAGGAGACTATACCACCATCATACTTGAAAAGACAATGCCGTCCAGTTCTCTCATCGTATATCTCAATGCGCACGCCCTTATTCAAGAAAGCAAGTTCCCTTACTCGATTAATGATTAGGTCTACATCAAAACGAACTGTCTCAAAAATTAAGGGATCTGGCTTGAAGAGAATAATAGTCCCTGTTTCGGTCGTATCGCCAATGACTTCTAAGTCCTGAACAGCAACTCCCCGTTGGAAACGTTGGCGATGGATTTTCCCGTTTCTCTTGATTACTACCTCCAGGGATTCACTTAGGGCATTAACTACCGATACACCAACTCCGTGTAGTCCACCTGAAACCCTGTAGGCGGAACCTTCTTGGCCGAATTTGCCTCCAGCGTGCAATACTGTCAGCACTACTTCCACAGTAGGCCTATTCATCTTGGGATGAATAGCCACAGGAATACCCCGGCCGTTGTCAATCACCCGCAAATAACCGTCGGCACCGATCTCAACCCTGATCAAATCGCAGAATCCGGCCATGGCCTCATCGATACTGTTATCAATGACTTCATAGAAAAGCTGCATCAGGCCCTTTTCATCGGTGCTTCCGATGTACATTCCGGGACGTTTTCTGACAGCTTCCAGACCCTCCAAGACTTGGATCTGTTCAGCTTCGTATGTTTCCTTTGGCTTATCAAAACCCATTTTTGCATTTCCTCCACTGCCAACTACTGATCGCGGAAAAACAGGGCATCCTCCCGCGGAGTGCCTTGTCGACTACATTCCCACAATCAATAAAATTCTAGTACATTGGGGGGTCTTTGTCAACTTAACCCGTGGTTAGTTTAACCTTTACATTCGATGTCTAAGTGTACAGAGGATTAACTAGGGTAAGTTAGTAATGTACTCGAGTCTACGTCTTAAGGTTGCCACACTAATTGGTGATACATAAACTTCCTGCTCCAACAAAACCAGGGTCCGAGGCTTAGATCCCAAATGGACCACAAAGCCCTCTTCGTGGGCAGTATTAATAAATTGACGGTTGGCTCGGTAGTTTGCAAGATCCTGGATACCAATCAAGGCTACAATTTTGCTAACGGGAACAATGACATCTTGACCAATGTGTAAGTACACTACGTTTTAACCCCCTGCTAAAACTTCTCAACTTGTTCTAGTCTTCCCTCACTAATATGACTGATTTGTGCCCCTGCAAGACTCCTTTTGTCTAGGCTCCCAAGGTCCGTTGTCGTCAAAAAAATCTGGGTATCTTGACTAATATGCATCAGGAAACGTTCACAACGGTTTTGATCCAGCTCGCTTAACACATCGTCTAGCAGGAGTAACGGTCTTTCCTCCTGGGCTTGGGCTACATAATTCAGTTCCGCAAGCTTACTAGCAAGCACCGCAGTTCGTTGCTGACCTTGGGAACCATAGATACGGGCATCTTTACTGTTGATTAGGAAAATCAGATCGTCCCGCTGTGGCCCCACGAGAGTCATTTTTTGTATCCTTTCCAGTGACTTCTTCTCCTCCAACTGGTGTGTGAAGATCCCCCGAAGTTTATCCTTGCTATAGGGAGCTCCTTTTTCAGCACGGGCAATCATATACTCCCTTTGCTCCCTAAGAAAGAAAGGCAGATATATAACTCTAAGGTCTTCGGTACCTGAAATTGACCGGTGAGCAACGGAGGCAAATTCACTGATCATATCTACCGCTTCCATGCGGCGCTCCATGATGTCAACGCCCACTGTCACTAACTGTTCATCCCAAATGTCCATTTGGTCAAAATGACCCTTTTTTAAGGCCAAATTCCGTTGGGCAAGGACCTTATTGTACTTTTGAAGCTGATGGCGAAAATACTTATTAGCCAAGGCAATCTGGAGGTCCAAATACCGACGCCGGGCCGAAGGTGACCCCTTAACTAAATTCAGATCATCCGGGGAGAACAAAACCGCAGATAATCTGCCAAAGACATCCAGGGCACTAGCAAGCCTCTTCGACCCCACCCAAATCTGTTTTCTCTTCCCGCGGGTCAAGACCACACATATTTTCGTACTAGTCTGGCTGTAGGCTACCTCCCCTTCTAGGTACGCCTCATCCCCTTGCCAATTAATCAATTCATCTTCTTTGTACGCCCGTTGGGATGAAGCTGTAGCTAAAAAGTAAACCCCTTCAAGGAGATTTGTTTTGCCTTGCCCGTTATTGCCGACAAATACGTTTAAATGTGGACTCGGACAGTACAAGATCTCCTTTATATTGCGAAATCCGCGCATTTGCAAACGATCTAACCGCAAAAAATGCATCATCCTCCATTTTCTTTAACGACCCTTACCGTACCAACCTGGGTAACATCAACAATATCACCGGGCACAACTTGTTTGCTACGATGCACCTCAACCTGCTCATTAACCTGTACTTGTCCATCTTGAATCAACTGCTTTGCAATACCACCACTTATTCCAAACGCCCATTTCAAAAGTCCCTGCAAAGCAATGCTATCTGTGTATATCGACACTTCTTTCAAAACTATATTTCCCCTTCACTGATCTTTACTGGCATTACGAGATACGTGAAAAAATCACTATTAGGAATCTTTAGTAGGGCAGGTCCATTGGCCTCCCCCAGTTCCAAAATAACTTCTTGGGTATTCATAACCCTTAAGGCATCGATGAAAAACCTCGCCTGATAAGCTCCCACAAGTCGCTGCAGACCGGAAGACGCATCTTGATCTTCTTCATTGTCGGACCAACGTTCCTTCGTAAGACTCTGCACTTCAAAGGGCAAAATCAATTCCTCATCGATATGACCTAACTCAGGCTCCCTGCTGCTAATACGAAGCTTTGTGTCCTCGGCCTCAATAAGCATCACCGCACTACCCTTCTTCGTCATGATCCCAGCGCGGTCACTGGCCGCAAGGAAATCCGCCCTTGGAAGGGGCAAAGGATATGTATCCAGTCCTTCGGTAAATCTATTATAATCCGGGTAATCACCCTCGATCAACCTTGCCGAGATCAATAACCTATCGTTCCAGAAGCTGATCATATTCTGCCCGATTCTGCATTTTACCTTGCCTTTTTCCCCTAATCCACCAAGAATCCTGGCAATTAAGTTCATTGTCCGACCTGGTGCCACTGCCTTGACTTTGGTGTTGTTGGTATCTGCTTCGGTTTCTCCGAGCAAACCTATCGTTGAATCCAAGGGGGTGGGTTCTGCCACATCCTCTGTGTAGGCCTCGGATCCTTGATCAGCATCCTCTGGTAACAACACCTCTTTACTGCAGACAGCCAACCGATTACCATCGGTGGATACTAAGTTCAAGTTGTTATCCTCATATTCTACCAAAATACCGGAAATAAAGGGACGCCGATCCTCGGGCAATCCCACACTAATTAGCGTATGGCGAATCATGTTTTGCAGATCATGGGCGAATGCCACAAAATGTGGTTCCCCTGTGGGAACATGTAGCCCTTGGAAATCCTGTACGTTGAGTACCTGCAATTTGAGCCGAACAGTACCAGCACGTAAGACCATCGCGTTTTCTTCCGGTGCCATAGCAAAAGATACATCCACTTCGGGCAGCTTGCGTACAACTTGAGAAAAGTAGCGACCGTCAACTAGCAGTCGTCCGGTTTCTTCTACCACCGCTGGAATACTGCATCTTATTCCTAGTTTGTGATCATTTGCTGAGAGTATTAGTTGGTCTTCCTTTGCTTCGAGAAGTATCCCTGCGATGCCAGGAATACTTTCGGAATCACCTGATGAAACTGCGTGCTCAACTGTATCAACGCCATATTGTAGATCTTGTTGTTTGCAGAATACATTCATAGTCCGACGGCCCAAAAGGGGCCCCTCGCCTCCTTATGAATATCTTTCGATGGTGCTGTGGAAAACTCTCCTTGGTTGTTTTTGAATGCTTTGCGTTAGCAAAATAAACAATGGAGTAGTAGTAGTAGTAGTAGGCCCTGTCCAAAGCGTGGAAAACCAGTCTCAGCAGCGTTGCTACGACGTTACAGCTGTAGAAAAGGCTGTAGACATCGTCAGCACCTTTTCCCCAGTCTCCACATGGTAAAAAATGGGTTAAAAATTGTCCAAGATTCATCCACAGGTTATCCACAGGTTTTGTGGATAACTATCCGCCATGAAGCCGTGTTCTAAGAACTTGGATTGTACGTTCCAGAGCCTGATCGTCTTCTATTTCCTGGGCGATCTTATCATAGGAATGGAGTATGGTAGAATGATCTCGCCCACCAAAGGCTTCTCCAAGCCGTGGCAGGGAGGAATCAGTCATCTCCCGAGCTAAATAGATTGCAATCTGTCTTGGAAAGACAATGGCCCGTGTCCGTTTGCGGCCCCGCAGTTCCGAAGACTTGATTCCAAAATACTCTGCTACTACTTCCTGAATCTCCTCGATGGATAGATCTTTGCCCCGTTTTGGGGTGATAATATCCTTTAAAGCCTCTTGGGCCAGGTCTAGATCAACAGAGTGACCGGTTAAGGACGAGTAGGCAGCGATTTTGATCAAGGCTCCTTCTAACTCCCGAATGTTACCTTCTATATGCTCAGCTATATATAGTAATACTTCATGGGGAATGGAGAGGTTTTCCGCAGCTTGCTTCTTCTGTAGAATTGCCACCCTGGTTTCGTAATCTGGGGGTTGAATATCTGTACCCAAACCCCATTCAAAACGAGATCGCAGTCGTTCCTCAATGTCTTGAATTTCCTTCGGTGGACGATCACTGGAAATAACAATTTGTTTGTTCGCTTCATAAAGGGCATTGAACGTATGGAAGAACTCTTCCTGGACACTCTCTTTTCCGGCCACAAATTGAATATCATCAATTAGTAGAATATCTACATGTCTATACTTGTTCCTAAACTCGGGCATGGAGCGGGAACCAATGGCAGTGATCAGTTCGTTAGTAAAAGTCTCGGAAGAAACGTAGACAACTTTGATACCATTGTGCCGTTCCAGGGCGTACTGTCCGATGGCGTGCATTAAGTGGGTCTTGCCAAGCCCGACATTTCCGTAGATGAATAGTGGATTGTAGGCCTTGGCGGGTTCTTCCGCGACGGCTAGACATGCTGCATGGGCAAAACGATTCGAGTCTCCGACTACATAAGTATCAAAGGAATACTTGGGATTGAACGTACTCGACTTTGGAATCTGCACGGAGCTGGAACGTTCCCTGGTTTTTTTCACCTCTGGCGGACGGATCTCTTGATCCGGTTGCTTTTTTGGTGGATTAAAGGCATCAGGGAGTACTAGGCCGATTTGCCAAGGACGACCTGTTATTTCCTCAAGACAGGCTTCAAGCCTTTTTAGAAATCTGGCTTGGATCCAATCCCGCACAAAACGGTTAGGAACCTGCACGATAAGAGAATTTCCTCTAAAGCCCAGGGGCTTTGCCGACATTAACCAAACCTTAGCACCGGGATCCTCTTCCGTAGCCTGAAGACTGGATATTATTTTCGTCCAAATTTGTTGCAACTGTTCTGTCATGATATTTTGGCGCATTATGGCTCACTTATCTTCCGAACAGAAAGAAATGCGCCATTACTTCCTTTCTGTAAAATGATAATGACCCAAAAGTTCGGGCCAATCGGGAAGCTAGGCGGTATGGCGATTGTTAATCATAGCCGACTGGGCCTTATTGTGGCAAGCTTGTTTCCACTAATTGCTTGCCTAATTTTGTTGGTCACGGGCAGTTATCTGTCGATGTCTTCTATTTACAAAGGGAAATACCTTCTGTAAATACGCGCGCATGAGCCATTAAAACACAGCAACAATAGTTTTGAAGCTGGTTCTAGCGATCCAAATCTACTAGAAAATACTCTTAACCAGTTAGGTATATTCGTTTTTGACCAGAGAGTTTCCTCCCTGCCCCGCAAAAAAAAAGGGAGTTGTCCACAGATGTGGATAAAATGTTCAAGACTGGTCAAGATATGGATCGCGGAGGACATGTCTTTGACGAGAGCTGGGGAAAACGAGAAGCAAAAGCAATTGTAGAACGGATCGCGGTGGTTTTCCACAACTTTTCCACAGGCTGTGGACAATTGTTTAAAACGAAAGAGAACAAAAGCCACCGGGTTATCCACATGTTATCCACAGTTTCCCTACAGCTTGGGTAAAGACGGGTAAACCCAATGGTACCAGGGGTTATCGCGTGTGTGACCCGGGTACTCCAAACAAGTTATCCACAAGTACAGACATTCTGGAGAAGTGATTGGAGGGCCGATTCCATCTGGATTTGGGTTACTTTCCACAGGTTTTACACCATTTGGGGAAAAGATTGATAGTGAGGGAAAGGGCTGATCTAATCTGGGTTGCTTGACACCTAAAAGGGGGCTAGGCTATAATTTTAGTTAGCGTGTGGGTCAGTTGAAATTGTACTCAAGAATAGGAGTTGACGGGGTATGGTCAAGAGGACGTATCAGCCGAAGGTACGCAGGCGCAAAAGAAGACACGGTTTTCGGCAACGGATGCAGACTCCATCCGGTAGGAATGTGCTCAGGAGAAGGCGCAAAAAGGGCCGAAAGGTTTTATCTGCCTAATATACGAAGAGTTGTGTAGATTAGATTTTTTGACGAAGACCAAGGATTATCGAAGAGTATATGAGTCGGGAAGAAGCTATAGCAACAAGATGCTAGTCCTACACGCGCTAAAATCCGACGATGGGGTAGTCCGGATTGGTTTTTCTGTAAGTAAAAAGGTCGGCAAGGCGGTGGTCCGCAATCGGTGTAAACGCCAATTAAGAGAGATTGCTCGTTCAGTAGCCCCCCAGTTAACTTGCGGGGGATGTCTGGTGTTTTCCGCTAGGGCCGCGGCCAAGGACTCTAATTACTGGGATCTGCAGGATGCGGCCGTCGATCTTTTACAAAAAGCTGGTTACCTGAAAGGAAAGAAAGTAAGAGCGGGAAAATGAAGAAAAATTGGCTGGCAAATCTGTTGGTAGCTTCGGTATGTGGTATAATTAGGCTGTATCAGTTGGTGATATCCCCTTTCTTCCCCCGACGCTGCAGGTTCTACCCTACCTGTTCTGAATATTGTCTGATCGCGGTCCGGCGATATGGGGTTGTTTACGGGTTATATAAAGGGTTCCACCGGATTTGTCGATGCCACCCTTTTAACGCTGGGGGATATGATCCTGTAGACTAGTTGTCGGAAGCAGAATGGAGGGGGGCTATTTGCAATACCTACAACAAGGACTCGAATGGGTATTGACTTTTTTCTACCAATTGACGGGCAATTGGGGATTAGCCATCGTATTTTTGACCGTATTGTTCCGTATAGTGCTTTATCCGTTGTATCTAAGCCAGATGCGAAGTCTTGCTGCGTCGAAGAGGTTGCAGCCGCATTTAGAGGAGCTTCAGAAGAAGTATAAGGACAACCCTGAAGAGTTGAACCGGCGCATGATGCAGCTTTATCAAGAAAACAAGGTAAACCCGTTCGGGGGTTGTTTACCAGCCCTATTACAACTGCCGATTATTTGGATTTTGTTCAGTGTATTGAGGAATTTCGAGTTTGAAGGTGGTTTTCTGTGGATACCCAACCTTAAGAATCCTGATCCCTTCTATATCCTGCCTATCTTAGCAGCTGTTTTCACCTATGGTCAATCAAAAATGATGAATACGGGTACGGAGACGTCTGGCTCAGCCAACTCTATGAATCAGGTGTTGACCTGGTTTAGTCCCATTCTGATTGGTTCGGTGAGCATTCGGTTTCCGTCGGGTGTCGTTATTTACTGGACAGTTAATTCCATTTTGGCGATGATTCAGCAGCATTTTGTACAGAAACAGCTTGATGCAGAGGAGAAAGAGAGGGGGGCTGCAGGGAATGAAGGCGACGGTAAGAAGCGGCAAAACAGTTGATGAGGCCGTTCGGTCCGTACTTGATGAGTGGCAGGTTTCCAAGGATATGGTTGAGATTGAGGTCTTGGATGAGGGAAACAAGGGGATCTTGGGTTTGTTTGGGAAAGAGGCTGTAGTACGGGTGACTATGTGCAACCCGATGGAGGAAAAGGGTGAATTTGCAAGGGATTTCCTTCAGAACATCGTGACAAAGATGGGGTGCCCGGCAACAGTGGATTTAGCCCTGAGTGAAGACTGTGTGCATCTTACCATAACCGGCGAAGGCCTTGGTATGGTGATTGGTCGCAGGGGTCAAACATTGGATGCACTGCAGTGCTTGGTTAGCGCAGGTGCTAATAAAGGACAGGGTGAATGGGTTAAAATACTACTGGATGCTGAGGGTTATCGGGCAAGACGGGAAGAGACTTTGAAAAATTTGGCTCAGCGTCTGGGTCGAAAGGTGAGAGCTACAAAAAGAAAGGCTGTGCTTGAGCCGATGAGTTCGTACGAAAGACGGGTGATTCATCTGGCCCTGCAGGATGAAAAGGACGTGGATACCTTTAGCGAGGGCAAAGAGCCCTATCGCCGCGTAGTGATCGTTCCGAAGAGCTAAGTAGCTGTAGGTATAAAAAGTGAATTTTAAAGAACGCGGCCTCTTTGGCTGCGTTCTTGTTTTTGGGGGGAGTATTATGGCCGTAGATACAATTGCAGCCATATCCACAGCTTTAGGTGAAGGTGGCATTGGTATTGTACGTATGAGTGGACCAAGGGCTGTGGAGATCGCCAAGGGGATCTTTAAGCCTGCGGGGAACACATTGTGGCCTACCAATTCCCATCGGTTAACCTATGGCCACATTGTAAATCCATCTGGTGCTGTTATTGATGAAGTCCTAGTAGCAGTTATGCGCGCTCCCCATTCCTATACTACTGAGGATATCGTTGAGATTAATAGCCATGGTGGAATGGTTGTGATGCAACAGATACTGGATCTCCTTTTAGGCCATGGAGCTCGTTTGGCGGAACCTGGGGAGTTTACCAAGCGGGCCTTTCTGAACGGACGGATTGACTTGGTACAAGCGGAGGCAGTAATTGATCTGATTCGGGCTAAGTCTGATGCTGCGGCTAAGGCTGCTAGTAGTCAGCTACAAGGGTATTTATCTAGGGAGATTAAGGAGATCTGGCGAAGACTGATTGAAGTGCTGGCCCATATGGAGGCGATGCTGGATTTTCCTGAGGATGACATCGAGGAGCTCTCAACAGATACGATCAGTAGGGAGATTATTGGATGTCAGGTTCAGGTTAGGGAATTGATCAAGCGGAGTAGACAGGGTAAGATTTTGCGGGAGGGAGTCTACACCGCCATTGTTGGTCCTCCCAACGTTGGTAAATCTAGCCTGTTAAACGCCTTGTTGCAGGATGATCGGGCCATTGTTTCTCCCTATGCCGGTACTACTAGGGATGTGATTGAGGAGTCGGTGACTATCGGGGGGATTGTGCTACGTATTGCCGATACCGCGGGGATCAGAAGGACCGAGGATGAGGTGGAGCAGCTGGGGGTAAGTAGAAGCAGAGTCGCCCTTAGTGAGGCGGAATTGGTTCTTTGTGTCTTGGATGGGACTTGTGAATTGGGAGCCGATGGGATTGAGCTTGTGCGATTGTTGCGGGAGAAACCCCATGTTTTGATTATTAATAAGATTGATTTACCCCAACGGCTGGATTCTGCTATGTTAAAGCAGTATGTGGCATCAACACCAGTAAAGATTAGCGCGCTCACCGGTGAAGGGCTCGAGCAACTGCGCCAGGAGATCCATGCTAGAGTGTGGGGTAAGACTGGCATGGATGGAGTAAGTGAGGCTATGGTCATGCGGGTTAGGCATCGTGAGGATCTTGAGGAATGCTTGAAGCGGTTAACCGATGCACTGGATACTCTGGAACAGGGATTGCCCATTGATTTTATCACCATTGACGTGCGAGGTGCCGCAGAAGCTTTGGGTCGGATTACGGGAGAGAACGTCGCGGATGAAGTAATCGAACAAGTGTTCGCGGAATTCTGCGTCGGTAAGTAGGTAGGTGATCAATATGGTGGGGACTTATGATGTGATTGTGGTTGGGGGTGGACACGGGGGTTGTGAAGCGGCGTTAGCTAGCGCACGACTAGGATGTCGTACGCTACTACTGACCTTGCATATTGATAGTATCGCCCAAATGTCTTGTAACCCTGCCATTGGGGGGCCTGCGGCGAAGAGTCATCTGGTTAGGGAAATGGACGCCCTAGGCGGTGAGATGGGTAAGGTGATCGATCAAACGTTCTTGAATATTCGGCTACTCAATACCAGCCGGGGACCTGCGGTGTGGGCATTGCGTGCCCAAGCGGATAAAAAATCCTATCAAAAGGAGATGCTTACTCGACTTTATGGAGTACCGGCATTAGATGTGGCTATGGGTGAGGTCACAGATCTTCTGGTCGATAATGGTAGAATCGTGGGGGTAAGAGTAGCTGGTAATCGAGTGTACCAGGGACGAGCCGTTATCCTATGTACTGGTACGTTCCTAGGGGGCCAGGTGGTATTGGGAAGTGAGAAAAGCCCAGGTGGTCGGCTGGGAGAACCAGCTTCTTGGGGATTAAGCAAGAGTTTACTCGAGCTTGGCTTTTCCATGAATCGGTATCAAACGGCTACACCACCACGGATTGACGGTAGAACAGTGGACTATAGTCAAATGCGAGAACAGCGGGGCCAGCGGGGCCTTTGCTTCTCCTTTAGTACCAAGGAGCCTAGGGAGAGTGTTTTACCCTGTTGGTTAACCTATACCACCGAGGAGACTATCGAGACGGTGAGGAGGAATCTGCATACATCACCCATCCAGAGCGGAGCTATTACAGGGCATGGGCCCAGGTTTTGCCCCTCCATTGATCGAAAGGTGATTCGCTTTCCTGATAAGAGCGACTATCAGATCTTCGTGGAGCCAGAAGGACTAGATACGGTGGAGCTATATCTGCTTGGCTTGACTACGGCGATGCCCATTGAGGTGCAGCTGGAAATCTTGAAGACTATCCCTGGTCTGCAGGAAGCCCGGGTGATGCGCCCGGGTTACGCAGTGGAATACGATTATATTGATGCCCGGGAGCTTTGGCCTAGTCTTGAGAGCAAGCGGATTAGTGGTCTGTACTTTGCTGGTCAGATCGTTGGTACTTCCGGTTATGAGGAAGCTGCCGCCCTTGGACTGATGGCGGGCATAAATGCAGCGCGCAGGATCAGTGGGTTGCCTGCGGTGCTGATTCAGCGGAGTCAAGGTTATATTGGTGTAATGATTGACGATTTGGTTACCAAGGGAACTGTTGAGCCCTATCGGATGATGACCTCGCGGGCGGAGTACCGATTGCTGCTGCGCCAGGATAATGCGGACTTTCGTTTACGGGACCTAGGGTGGCAGTTGGGCCTTGTTTCCGAGGAGGAGTATCGGGAGTTTCAGTCTAAAAGAGACCAAGTCTATGATTGCCTAGCGCGGATGGAAAAGGTACAGGTTACCCCCACCCAAGAGGTATTATTCAAATTGAAGGAACGGGGAAGTGGAGGCCTGAAGAAAGCGGTGAGCCTAGGGGATATTCTGTGCAGGCCGGAGATTTCCTTCGAAGATCTGGCCGATGTCTGCGATGAGGTGCCCAGGGTGAGTTCTGATGTGGCGAGACAGGTGGAGATCGAGGTCAAGTATGCCGGGTATATTGCTCGCCAAAGGGATCAGGTGGCTAAGTTCGAAGAGCTAGAGAAAATGGATATTCCCCGTGATATTGACTATACCCGGATTAAGGGACTTGGAAATGAGGCAAAGGAACGATTACTAGAGGTAAGACCCTTATCTATAGGTCAGGCCCGGCGTATTCCCGGGGTATCTGCAACGGATGTCACTGCGGTGTTGGTTGAGGTAAAGCGACTCTCGAAGACTGAGCAGGAAAGGCGAGCGGTTAGCGGTGAGAAGATATGATGTGATTGTGATCGGGGCAGGCCATGCAGGCTGTGAGGCTGCTTTGTCTGCCGCCCGGCTAGGGGCTCGGGTATTATTGCTGACTGCCAATATTGATAGCGTGGCACTATTGCCCTGTAACCCGTCCATTGGGGGCCCGGGGAAGAGTCAGCTGGTACGAGAATTGGCGGTGCTTGGTGGAGAGATGCCTAAAGCGGTAGACCAAACCTGCATGCAGGTGCGCAGGCTAAATACCTCCAAAGGACCGGCGGTGCAGTCTCTACGGGCGCAGATTGATCGGAAAATGTACCAAAGGGTGATGCGCAAGGTCCTCGAGCATCAAGAAAGACTTGATCTGCGTGAAGGGGTTGTCAGTGAGATCTGTGTTGATGATCGGGGGGTAGCCGGTGTTCGACTACAGAGTGGTCGGTATTGGCGGGCCCGGGCGGTTGTGTTAACCGGTGGGACCTATCTTAATGCCATGCTCCATTACGGGAAAGTCCATTTTCCGGGAGGACCCAATGGACAACGGGCCTTTAGTGATCTATCGGCATCTTTAAGCAAGATGGGGTTTCGGCTGAGAAGGTTTAAGACGGGAACGCCGCCCCGGGCCGATGGACGGACGATTAACTACGAAGGAATGATTCCCCAACCGGGAGACTCTGTGGAAAGGGGTTTCTCGCTAGAGCCCTTTCAGTCACCCACAACCCAGGCCATGTGTTATCTAACGTATACTACGGAAAAGACCCATCAGTTAGTACGGGATAATCAACAGGAAGCGGCATTGCTCTCTGGGATCATTGAAGGGGTTGGACCCCGTTACTGCCCCTCCATAGAGGTGCGGGTTTTCGCCTTTCCGGATCGGAGCCGACATCAGGTATTTATTGAGCCCGAAGGGTGGGATACCCACGAGGTATATCTTGCGGGGCTTTCCAATAGTTTCCCAGAGCATCTACAGGAGCTTATCGTTCATTCAGTACCAGGTTTGGAAAAAGCGAAGATTACGCGGTTGGGCTATGCCATAGAGTATGACTGTCTGTATCCTGATGACCTGAAAACAACTCTGGAGACAAAGCGAGTGCCGGGTCTGTTTACCGCCGGACAAATCAATGGCTCATCGGGCTATGAAGAAGCCGCGGCCCAGGGACTCATTGCCGGAGTCAATGCGGTATCTTTCATCAGGGGAGCCCCCCCCTTAGTCATTGGTCGAGATGAAGGGTATCTTGGAGTCTTGATTGACGATCTGGTGACCAAGGGAACCGAGGAACCCTATCGGATCATGACCTCCAGGGCGGAGTACAGATTGTGGTTGCGCGAGGACAATTGTGATTTGCGTCTAGCGGAGAAGGCGCACCAGTACGGGTTGATGAGTCAAGTGCAGTATGATGCTATACGGGCAAAGTGGGATGGGATCCAAAAGAAGACCCAGACATTGAGGGACATCCGTGTAAGACCGCAACCACAGGTGCAACAAGTCCTCGAAGGAGTTGGGAGTGCTCCCCTTACTCAGGGAGAGACGCTGCACCAGTTGCTGAAGCGTCCCGAGGTGAAATACGAGAATATCCAAGACATTATGGAGTCCCTGGGACTACAGGATGATTTCGCTTATCCCCGGGAGCTGGAGGTTGTGGTTAAGTATGCGGAGTATCTGGAAAAAGAAAGAAGGCAAGTGGAAAGGTTTCGTAATCTTGAAGAGCGGATCATTCCCGAAGGACTGGACTACGAGCAAGTGACGGCCCTATCCCGGGAGGCCACGGAAAAACTCAGCAAGGTCAGACCCCGTTCCTTGGGCCAGGCTAGTCGGATTAGTGGCGTGTCAGTGGCGGATATTACTACCCTAATGATCTACTTGGAAAAACGCAAAAGGGAGAATGAATTGTGAGTTTCGATAAACAAGAATTCCGTAGTGCCCTATTGCTTGGAGCGGAAGCAATGGGGTTAATCCTGGAGGAACAGGTTGTTGAAGGGTTTCTTTCCTTTGCTGTGTATGTGGTGAAGGGCAATACAAGACTTAATCTGACCAGGATTACCGACGAAAGGGAGATGGCAGTCAAGCATTTCCTTGATTCCTTGGCCGTAACGTTAGTGCCCCGGTTCTGCGAAGGTATTCGTTTCGTGGACATAGGTACAGGGGCAGGTTTTCCGGGGATTCCCCTGAAGATGTACGATCCTGAAAAGGAATGTACCCTTCTTGATAGCGTAGGTAAGAAAGTGGCCTTCTTGCAGGAAGCAATAGAATACCTAGGACTCAGTGGGATTGAAGGCGTGAACATGCGGGCTGAGGAGTTGGCGATTACCAAAAGAGAGTACTTCGATGGAGTTGTCTGTCGGGGTGTGGGAAGTGTCGGTGAGGTCGCCGAGTTGAGTATGCCCTTACTTCGGGTGGGTGGTATTATGGTGATCATGAAGGGACCGGAGAAAGAGCAAGTCGACAGAGCCCTATTACTAGAGGAATTAGGTGGGGCATGTAGTCCCAAGGACCAGGTAGAATATGAGCTGCCCTTTGGATTGGGGAAAAGACGACTCATTGTGATCGAAAAAGTGAAACAGACGAAGCAAAAGTACCCAAGACGGGCGGGCATGGCACGGAAACGGCCATTGTTTTGAGACGGGGCAGGAGGAAAGGGACTGCTTTTGGCGAAGAATTGAAGATAGATAGAATCATTTTACGGGATGTGGTGGATTTGGCAAGGGTAGTAGCGGTTGTAAACCAAAAAGGAGGAGTGGGCAAGAGCACCACAGCGGTGAACTTAGGTGCCTACCTTGCAGTTTTGGGTAATCGAGTTTTACTTATTGACTGCGATCCCCAGGGAAATGCCACAAGCGGAGTGGGTGTTGAGAAAAGGAAGATCAAATTATGTATGTATAATGTGCTCATTGGGGGCAGATCTTTGGATGAGGTGATTTTACATACCGCGATCGAAAACTTTCATGTGGCACCGGCCCGGATTGATTTGGCAGGTGCGGAAGTGGAACTGGTGTCGACCATATCCCGGGAGTATAGGTTGAAGCGGGCCCTAGAGGGCATTAAGGGGAAGTACGAGTATATACTGATTGATGCACCACCATCCTTGGGATTGCTTACGATAAACGGTCTTAGTTGCGCGGATGGCGTGGTGGTCCCAATTCAATGTGAGTACTATGCACTAGAAGGCCTCAGCCAGTTAGTTAGTACAATAGATCTAGTGCGGAAACACTTAAATGAGCACCTGGTGATTGACGGGGTACTAATGACCATGTATGATGTCCGAACGAATTTGAGCCAACAAGTTGTGGAAGAAGTACAGGGGGTCTTTGGGGAGAAGGTCTTTAAGACTATTGTGCCGCGTAATGTCAAACTGAGCGAAGCTCCTAGCTTTGGACAACCGATTGTCCTGTATGATGATCGTTCGAAGGGTGCCTTGGCCTATCGAGAACTTGCGGAGGAATTCATAGGAAGACTAGGTGCAAAGGCGAGCTAAGAAACCGGGGAGGATAGGAAAATGGCGGAGGAACAGACGGCAAAAGGGAGAAAGGCCTTGGGAAGAGGGCTTTGGGCGTTAATGCCTCAGGAAGCCGAAAAGGAAGGGCGCTCCATCCGGGAGATTAGCATCGGGGAGATTACCCCTAATCCCTATCAGCCTCGGGAAGAATTTGACGAAGAAAAACTGAGGGTTTTGGCAGAATCCATTCGGCAGCACGGTGTGATGCAACCGATTGTTGTTGTCGGTGGCGACGAAGGATACGTTCTTGTGGTAGGGGAACGACGGTGGCGGGCCGCTAAGATGGCCGGCTTAGAGAAAATCCCGGCAGTGGTTCAGAAGATGGATGAGCGTAAGATGATGGAATGGGCGCTCATTGAGAATGTGCAACGGGAAGACCTAAATCCGCTAGAAGAGGCCAGGGCTTACGAACGACTGATCAATGAGTTTGGTCTTACTCAGCAGGAAGTAGCCGATGCTGTGGGAAAGGCCCGGACGACAGTCACAAATCTACTACGGGTACTCCAGGCAACCCCCTTTGTCCAGGAGTTGGTGGCGAAGGAAGTGATCTCAACGGGTCACGCGAAGACGTTAGCCGGGGTAAAGGATGCCCAGCTGCAGGAGGCCTTAGCGCGGTACGTGGTGAAGCGGGGGCTTTCGGTTCGCCAAACCGAAGCCTTAGTTGAGCAGGGGAATGTTCCACGTGGAACATCCAGGGCGAGGGCTAATCCGGAGCTTGCTCTGGTGCAGAACGAACTGGGGGATGCACTGGGCACTAAAGTGTTGATCAAACAGCAAAAGGGTAAGGGCAGGATCGAGATTGAATATTACTCGGAGGATGAACTACAGCGAATCATCGACTATATCCTGAAGAGTGAGTAACGGATGTTCCACGTGGAACATCCGTTACTCACTCCCGATAGGAGGCTTTGATCATAACCCATGTTAGAGCAAGGACACGCCATCGGGAATAACAGGGAATGTATAGCACCGGGAAGCGACTTACGGATTACTGTTCACTTTCCAACCCCTCGTACCTATCTTTGTCGTTGTCTGGGAGTAGATGGCGTTCTAGTGCAGCTCTCTAATCCTAGAGACGGGGGCCGATCAGCGCTTGTCACCTCGGGGGCGACTGTGGTCATTCAGGAACCGGGCACTGACTTGCCCCCTTTCTATGGACGGATTGTGCAAAGAACTCGCTGGGGATTAGTGGTACAGATTGAGTACGACTCTAGTTTGGACACAGTTATCGCCTTAGCCGGTGGGAAGGGATCTGTAGGTAGATCCTTTCTTGCACTTAACATAGCATATGAGTTGGCCAATCTAGACAAGAAGGTAACCTTAGTGGACGGAGACCTGACAGGGGGACACTTGCACCGGTTATTGGGGATTGATGCCATCGCCCACCTTGGCGATCTGAGCTGCGGAGAACTAAAGGTAGAGGAGGTACTCACCTCAGCCGCAGGCGGTCTCTTTCTAATTCCAGGGTTGCCCGTACCTACGGAACCTACGGGTCTTGGTCTAAGTAGGCTTCGGACAGAGCTTGGGCGGTTAGAGAACTCGATGGATTACCTAATCGTAGACACCTCTCCCACCTCCTATCATGGAACCTTTGAGCTTATGAAACTCGCAGGGGTAGTCGTGCTGGTATCAACTCTAGAACCCCATGCTATCGTGGATATCTACGCCGCGGCCAAAACACTAAAAGAGAACAATAGGAAGACTGGGTTGCATTTACTTCTAAACCAAGTGGACTCCCATGGGGAAGCGAGCAAGGCGGCGGAAAAGATCTGTTTTGTAATCCAGGATGTGATTGACTATCCAATTGACTATCTCGGCGCAGTGCGCTTCGATAAACGGGTTCGGAAAGCAGCCTATCAACAGGTACCCTTAGGGATGGTGGCACCGGGCAGCCCAGCTCGTAGGGACATCCTAAACCTAGTTCGAAAATGGCTAAGAAAAGAATAACTAGCCTGATCATTTGTCCTTCACCAGATGTACTGAAGAGACCTCAGATTTTTTTAACGACGGGTTTCACGGAGGAATGAGAATGGATCGAACTCAAATCTTAAGGCTCCTGGAAAAGGTTCAGACAAACCAGATGTCCGTGGAGGAGGCAGCCAGAAGGCTAGAGGACTTACCCTACGCGGACTTAGGGTTTGCCAAGATAGACTTTCATCGTTCATTGCGGCAAGGTTTTCCTGAAGTTGTCTATTGCGCGGGCAAGACGCCCAAACAAGTAGCGGAAATTGTGAAGGTGTTAAGACAGAAAAGTGATCGCATTCTGTGTACCCGGGCCACAGAGGAAATGTTTCAAGAGACAAAGAAACTGGTGCCACAAATAGAGTATAATCCAATAGCTAGAACTCTAACAGTAAAACCCACAGAAGATTTCACTTATCCCGGTACCATTGCTGTTTTAAGTGCGGGTACGTCGGATCTGCCCGTGGCTGAGGAAGCGGCCATTACTGCGGAGATGGCCAACAACAAGATAGTCCGGGTGTATGACGTTGGTGTTGCGGGCCTACACCGCTTGCTAGACCAAAGGGACAAATTCAAACACGCCAATGTGATTATTGTGGTTGCCGGGATGGAAGGGGCACTGGCCAGTGTTGTGGGAGGATTAGTGGACCGGCCGGTGATCGCCGTCCCCACCAGTGTTGGCTACGGAGCCAGTTTTGGCGGGCTTGCTGCGTTGCTTTCAATGCTAAACTCTTGTGCGGCCGGAGTCAGTGTGGTAAATATTGACAACGGATTTGGTGCTGGTTTTACAGCCGCTCGGATTAATCGCTTGATCGGTGAGGCAAGGCAACATGACTAGACCGGACCGTATTCATGTTACTAGGTTTCCAGAGGACGGTTCCTTTGCGACGTTTCTGACTTCACTGGGACAATTGCCACCAGATGGCACCCGGGGATTATCCGCGCAAGGTAAGGCAGCCTTCCTCAGTAGAGCCTTGAGTCAGCAGGGAATCACCATGCTTACTGCTACCACCTTACCTTTTCGGTATAACTGGATTACATTGGTCCAGCAATTCTTTAAGGGGAATCCACCCTTTGTCCTTCTAGCAATCACTCTAGGATCTACCCACCGAATTGCCTGGGGGGTTACCCGTACAGGAAATTATTCTGCCTCTCAGTGCTTGGTCATCAGAAGTTTGGTAAAGACTCTACCGAATCTAGGGGAGATTCTCGGTCTACCCGGGGTCTTGGACTGTTTTGTGACCCGGGGTTATAGTGCGTCTTTTCCCTTTCTGGTTACCGTTTTGGTCCGGCCCGGAGCCTTGGAAGCTGTAGAACTGATTGATAGATTCAGACCCTGTACGGTAACCATTCAGCCTCGGGCTATGCTAGAACGTTCCGTTGAATCCACCTAGACCAGAGGGAGGAAATAACAAGTCCGTGTCGAATCTTTGTCTATATCCCTTCATGAACGAAGGATATCCGGCATAATCCTGTAGGGAAAGGGAGGATGTTTAACAGGATGGAACGTGGGCACAGGAGGAAACGGAGAAGTCGCGATTCCATGACGATCATGTTTCTTCCGTCGGACCAGGGGACCATCAAGAAGATACGTGTCAGTCCGTGGGTGGTATCTAGTGTGATCGTGGGCATAGTATTGTTTATGATTGCCTTTGGTTGCCTATTCTACTCCCACATTACGAGTCGGTCCTACATAGATTGTCTTCTTGCTAGTCTTAACGACAAAGAAAAACAATACCAACAGGCTTTGTACCAAATTGATGAGCAGAGGATCCGGTTGGAGCTTTATGCTTCAAAGACCGATTCCTTTAGAGCCCAATTGGCTCTTCTTGAGGGCCTAAGTGAGGAAGTTATCGGTATTCTCGAGGAGACAGGTACAATATCTCCAGAAGCCATCCTGACTAAGGGCTATACTTTTCCGGATTGGGACAATACCGCAAATATCGGTGGCGGTATTGGATACCGCGTGGATCTGAATGACTGGATTTCCGATAATATCGATTGGATTCAAGAGCAATTGTCTTTCCGAGAGGCCAGTCTAGTAGGATTGGTGGAGGAAGCAAAATCGTACCGAGAGCTTTTGGAGCGAACACCTTCCTTATGGCCGGTTCTTGGACGGATTAGTTCTACCTACGGATGGCGTCCTCATCCTATCAGTGACAAGCAGCAGTTCCACGATGGGATTGATATTGCAGCCCCTGCGGGTACCAAAGTTCGTGCAACCGCCACGGGAACAGTTACTCTAGCTAGGGACCATGGGGGATATGGGCTCACGGTAATAATAGATCACGGTTCGGGCGTGACGACCCTGTATGCTCATAACCAACAAATCTTTGTTCGTAAGGGACAAGTAGTAAATAAAGGGGATATTATTGCCGCGGTGGGCAGTACAGGGGTCAGTACTGGTCCCCACTTGCATTACGAAGTGCGACAATATGGAAAGCCAACGAACCCCTATCCTTACTTACCATAAGATAAGGAGCAGGCATAATGTTTCGAAAAAGTTCAGATGCAGGAAAAGCAATAGAGACGGTAATCGGAAAGAATACCCGTCTGGAAGGCAAGTTGGAAGTTGGGGGACTGCGGGTTGAAGGTAGTATCCAAGGTGACATTGAAAGCACCGGGGATGTAAGTATTGGCCCAACAGGTGTTGTCCTTGGTGGTATCAAGGCGAAAAACGCCATTATTGCAGGGAAGGTCCAAGGCGAAGTAGAACTTGAACAGAGGTTGGAGATTCTATCAGGTGGATACCTCGAGGGCACGGCTGCCATGCGCACCCTTGTTATTGATGAGGGTGCGGTGTTTAAAGGACAGTGCGATATGCTAACCGAGGACAATGGGCAAGTTCGTTCTGGTAAGCATCCGAGCAAACATCCAAAGGGCGAAGGTGTGGCATCCAGTTCCACTGCATAAACCCATCTGTTTTGCGATAGACTAAGCAAAACAGGAGGTGGGTCTATTGACGAAAAAGACTATAGCCGTGGAAGAAAATCTGGGTAATGTCAAAGCCGTGTTGCAGGAACGGGGATTTGACATTGTCAGTGTTGATCGGATGTCCTCAGATGTGCAGGCCGTGGTAATCAGTGGCATGGACGAAAATCTGATGCAGATCCAGGATCGTGTTGTTGGGGCACCGGTTATTTCCGCCGCCGGGAGGACAGCCGAAGAGGTCCTGGCCGAAATACAGCGACGTATTCCTTAAAGCTTACTGAGCCTTGGTACTTAGCCAGGGCTTTGGTTTTGTCAGTTAATACCTCCTTGTGGTCAGTAGATTGCTTTATCCCGCGGGTCTTGAAATGGTAACAGCCCAAAGTCCTGTTCATTGATTGCCGGTGAGTAAAGGTGAAAATGCTGCAATAAGGCCAGCCGAAGCCCTGCAATCACTAGCTCTGAAAGCCTTACCACTAGGTTTAGGCGAGTATTCTGTAAAACGAAGTACTCCATGAAACCTCCGACATTAACCACACCGACTATATGAAGATGACCTACCTGTGGTAGTCTCTTATTTACTCCGGTTCCGGGGGATAGGGGACCGGGACGGACACTGATAGTACCCACGTTGTCGGCTTTACCTAGGCAGGCATCAACTGCAATAATTGCTTCTTGCTCATCCGCAGGAAGCTCCTGCAATATCTCATCTAGATTACCAGCATGCACCGGGGCGTCTAAAGTTCCATAGACTGTGACTCCTGGCAGGTTGAGTCTTTCAAACCCCGTTCCCACCAAAGGGCCTAAGCAATCTCCAGTTGAACGATCGGTCCCTATACAAAACAGGGTGATTGGTCGCTTGGGGACAAACACCTCTTGGAGATGGTCTATGAGTGTAGAGGCTAGCTTAATGGTGGCGTTGGGATCATCTACTGCGACCCGGTTAGGAGCAGAGAGACCCAATACCTTCTTCAACTTGTCTATGGGGCCTTCCAATGTCAACTCACCTACCCTCGGAAGATGCTCCAATAACACATCGATAAGAGTATATGAAGACGGGGTCTTCTTTATACATGGAGTGGTAATGTGGCCAAACTGGCCATATACTTACCACAGGAGGGAGAATCTTGGGAAAGAGGCGGGAGACCTTTAAACTGGCTGCGACCTTTACCGGGGCTATTATTGGCGCGGGGTTTGCCTCGGGAAGGGAGGTCTTACATTTTTTCGGAAGGTTCGGAACCTGGGGATTTGCTGGGGCGTTCCTTGCGATGATTGGATTTACCTGTTTGGGCGGATGTCTTTTCCTGCTTAGTTACCGCTCAGGAAGTCATTCTTATCTGGAGGTATTGCCCCATCTAGGTGGCACGGTAATGGGAAAAGCCCTTGATTTTTGGATGATCACCATGCTTGTTGTCAGTGTCGGGGTGATGTTTGCCGGAAGTGGCAGCCTCTTTCAACAGCAGCTCCACCTGCCTGAATGGATGGGTTCGTTTTCTATGGCTGGACTTGTGGCGTTAATCCTCCGGAGGGAAACATCGGGGTTGTTATCTGCCAGCGGGTTCTTGGTACCTCCCCTTTGTCTCATCCCGGTGCTTCTAGCGATTAACGTCTGGATCCAGGGGGGCCAAGTGGATATCCATCACCCGATAATCAAGGATATGGGTTATCCCGCGTACTGGTGGAGCTCGGCGATCATCTACGTGGTCTACAATATCTGCTTAGGAGCCGGTGTGATTACGTCCTTCGGCCGTGCGATTAAAGACGAAGTCCAGGCCATGTCCGCGGCTGTATTGGGGGGATCACTGCTTGGTGTTGTCCTCGGGGCCTTGTTGTTTACTTTACTTAGCTTTAGAACCGAAGTGCTCCATCTAGAGATTCCCCTACTTGCCATCATGGAAGGGTATGGGCCCCTATGGACTGTGGGCTTTTCCATAGTTTTGTGGCTAGCTATGCTAACAACCGCGGCCGCGAATACACATGCCATTGCGTGTCGTTTTGATGGTTACCTGTGCCCGTATCGGAGGGCTGTATCCTTAAGTCTTGTAGTTGGTCTTGGCATAGGCTCCTTTGGGTTCGGCGATTTGGTCAAAGCAGCCTATCCCCTGTATGGATATGCGGGGCTGGTCTTGCTTGCCTTTAGTCTTGTCAGCGGCCTATTCAGGAAGTTGTCTCGAAAATAGGCAGGGAAATCCAGATCCTGCGGGGAACTTGAATATACAAGGTCGACCTGGGGTGAGCATATGTGGGTCATGGTGATGAATCGTAACCGGATCATCTTCATATCTTTGCTGATCGGGTTTTGCGCCATTGTGGGCATGGGTATTGGGTATGTCACAGGATGTTGGGACGAGGGAGTCATTTTCCCCGGTGTAAGCGTCGACTGTGTGCAATTGGGCGGGTTGTCTATCACCCAGGCGGCATTACTCCTCGAAGATGTCCAACCATCGTTACTCCCCATCCAATTGATTGGACCTGGGGGTTTGTCGTGGGAGCTAACACCGGAACAGCTTGGCTTTGTGGTGGATGTGGATGCCATGACAGCCTACGCCTACGGTATTGGGCGGCGGGGCTCCTTAAAGGATCAAGTCAGTCAAAGGATTAAGGCGGGCCATGAAGGAATAAGCATTCCTTGGATCCTCAAAGTCCAAGGAGAACGCTTTGGGACACTTGTTCAGGAGCTTGCCGGACGACTATACATTCCTCCTCAAGATGCCAGCTTCCATGTGAATCCCGATGGTTCAATTACCATTATTCCTTCGGTTCGGGGGCGCGCTCTGGACGCGGATCGAGCTACGCTCTTGATCAAGAATGCGGTTTTGGGTTCGGCTCAAAACACCGTTACTTTACCAATCGTCTCACTTGAACCGAGGCTTACGACTGAAGAAGCAGAGAACTGCCAGATCAACGCCCTACTAGCCTCTTATACCACACATTACAATACCAAAGACGTTGACCGCTCCCATAATGTAGCTTTAGCGGCCTGTTCCCTTGATGGTGCCATTTTGCACCGGAAAGAGACCTTTTCGTTCAATAGCCGTATTGGGTCCAGGGTTTCAGCCCGGGGATATCGGAATGCGCCGGTGATTGTTGATGGTGAGATGAAACCAGATATTGGTGGTGGCGTCTGTCAAGTTTCGAGCACCCTCTATGCTGCTGTTGTCTTGGCGGGTCTTTCCATTGTGGAGCGTTTTCCCCATTCCATTCCTGTGACTTACATGCCCCTTGGCCAAGACGCAACTGTGGTTGATAATGTAACTGACCTTAAATTTCAAAATGATCTCGACCACTGTGTTCTCATAAAGGCCAAGGCAGAGGAAGGGACCCTCACCATTGATATTTATGGACAAAGGCCTGGATTTATCCATGAACTTTTCACCCAATTTGAACACGAACTGGCCCCGTCTACGGTATATGTATCCAAAGCAGAGTTATCTCCTGGTCAGCAGGTGATCGAAAAACCAGGTGCCCGGGGATTTGTTGTATCTGTTTGGAAGATCCAGAGAGATGAGAGGGGACTAGAGCACACCCGGACCTTTGTTAATCGAACGATTTACCAAGCCCGTCCCCGCATCATCCAAGTTCCCGAGGCTGAGTAGATACGATCTAATCATGGTAGCCTTTTGGTTTATAGATCAGAATCATTGTTTTCTTGCGCCATTTTAGCAAGGGATCCACGATGATCTTTAGTAATCTGATCATATCCTTGCCCTCCTTTTTGGCCTACTACCCTATTTAGTATATAGCTGTTAACATGATTGTGTGCGTGTTACACCGATAAGATAGTTGCAGATACCAGGAAGGCACGGTTAGTTGTTTCGTCACAGCTATGGAAAGGGTGGATCAAACTAGGCCCTTGGGAAAATAACCGAACGGTGTTAGTTGTGGGGGTTACAGTGGAGTTGAAATTACCCAGAACGCTACCTATTGCGGGAATGCAACTGTTAGGTTATAATATGAGCTAATAAAACCCTATAGCATGTAAAGATGATGAAGGAGAAAAGTACGAGGGGTTGTTCTTCATGCCAGAGAGTCGGGGATTGGTGGAAGCCCGGCGAAGGATGCCTTTCCGAAGTTCTCTCCGGAGTTGCCCACTGAATGAAACCAGATTTCTAGTAGGTGCGGCCGGAGCTTTCGCCGTTAAAAGAAAGCAAGTATCGGTCTTATTGTCTAATTAAGACAAGGAGAGGTACTTTGTCCTAAGGTGAGCTGTATCTTCTTTACAGCTAATTTGGGTGGTACCGCGGGAAGTAGATCCCGTCCCTATAGGGACGGGATTTTTTTGTTCCCAAGAAGGAGGAGTATACAATGAACCCAGATATCCAGTCGCAAACCAGCCCGATGAAGCAGAACAGAACTATACCTGTTTACGTGGGACATACGATTATTGGTGGAGGACGTCCGGTTATTATGGCAGGACCCTGTGCCGTGGAGAGCAAGGAGCAGATGCTTCGTATTGGGAGGGCGGTCGCCGATGCCGGGGCCGATGTGTTGCGTGGTGGTGCATACAAGCCCCGTACGAGCATCTCCAGCTTCCAGGGATTAGGCTTGGAAGGACTTGAGTATTTACGGGACACGGGTGGAATCCTAGGGCTTCCAGTGATTACGGAAGTTATCTCTCCGGTGGATGTTGAACTTGTTGGACGATTTACGGATATTCTACAGATTGGCTCCCGCAATATGCACAACTACCCATTGCTTCTGGAGGTCGGACGTACAACAAAACCAGTACTACTAAAAAGGGGCTATGCAGCTACGGTTGAGGAGTGGCTAGCCGCCGCTGATTACATCGCAGCGGGAGGTAATAATCAAATTATCCTATGTGAGCGGGGGATCCGCACCTTCACCTCTCAGACCCGTAACACCTTTGATATCAGTGCTATCTGCCTGGCCAAAATGCAGAGCACCTTTCCTGTGATCGCGGATCCGAGTCATGCCGCCGGTATTCCTGAACTGGTACCCCATTTGGCTCGAGCGGCGATAGCTGCCGGTGCCGATGGTTTGCTGATCGAAGTTCACGATCGACCCGAGGAAGCATTATGTGATGGACAACAAGCTTTATCACCCCAGGTTTTCCGGGAGCTTGTTAGGACTGTTCGGAAGATGACAGAAGTTTAGGGGGGAGTACTGTGTATACACTGGCATACCTAGGGCCTCCAGGCACTTTTTCTCAGGAAGCGGCCTTCAACTTCGCAAAAGCATGGTCGATCCAATGTCGACAACTAGCTTGTGCTGACTTTGATGAGATTTTCGAGCTGGTCAGTGAGGGTGCAGTAGACTTTGGCATCGTTCCAATTGAGAATTCGCTTGAGGGATCCATTAGCGTGAATCTAGATCTGCTTGTTTCTGCGGATGTTCAGATCCACAATGAACTCATTCTTGGTATCGATCACTGTCTGCTCGGATATGATCACGCCGTAACCGTTACCGAGATTATTTCCCATCCCCAGGCCTTGGCCCAGTGTCGAGAGACGGTTAAACGTCTCTATCCTGGGGTTACCCTTAAGGCGGCCTCCTCAACTTCTCAAGCAGCTAAGGAAGTGGCCTTAGCAAACACCATAGGTTGTGCTGCCTTGGGGACAAGGGCTGCAGGGCAAATGTACGGCCTTAGAGTCTTAAAGGATAATATGTCCGATAACGCAGAAAACCAGACAAGGTTCTTGGTAATCTCCCGAAATGACCATGCCATCACAGGAACAGACAAGACATCTATAGTTGTCTCTCCCCAGGCAAATCGGCCCGGGGCACTGCATAGTATCATTGAACCCTTCGCCCGGTATGGTATCAACCTTACCAAAATCGAGAGCCGACCGTCGAAACGGTTTTTGGGGGAGTATCTGTTTTTCATTGATTTTGAGGGACATCGACAGAACCCCTTAACAGAAAGGATTCTAAATGAATTGACGGTAAAAACCAGTTTCTTGAAAATGTTAGGTTCCTACCCCAGACAGCCATGGAGGAGTACGGCAAAGGTCGTGCTTTAGGCAAGACCTTTGCCGCGATGAGAGATCAGTTCGTGACTGCTATCTTCTCCAGATACTTATATCTGTTCCAGTTTACAGTAATGTTTGCTTGCTGCTCCATCTCCGCAAGTAGGGCGCCGATATCCGCTTGTTCTAGCTTCAGCTGTTGTTCGATCATCGCGGTTAAGGCATCGTCCAGTTGCGCGGGTGTTGCCTCTTTTCGTCCAGTAACCTTAATCACATGATAGCCAAGATAGGTTTCCACCACCTGGGAAAGTTCTCCTTCTTTCAGGGCAAAGGCCGCTGCCTCAAAGGCTTCGGGAAGCTGTCCTTTGGTTACCCAACCTAATGCTCCGCCCGTTTGTACGGTCATATAGTCAGTGGATTTCTTCTTTGCCATCTCAGCAAAGTCCGCACCGGCTTTGAGCTCTTTTAGAATCTGTTCAGCTTCTTGCTTATCGTCTACGACAATATGATGGGCCTCGACCATTTCAGGTTGTCCCAAATCATATTTATGGGCCTCGTAGAAGTCCGCAACAGCGCCCTCGGCTAATTCGATGCCTTTGGTGGCCAAGTGTTCTAATGTCAAGGTCAACGTGATGTCTTGACGGAGACGCTCCATTGAAATGTTAAAGTGTGCTAGGGTCTGTAGGAAACTCTCCTCTGAGGGATACTGGGACTTGATTTCATCTAAGCGTTGTGTAATGGAGGCTTCACTAGGTACAAAGCCGTCCGTGGCACCTGCCTGGCTGATCAGTCGCTCCATTACCAGCTGCTCCAGTACCGTTGTACCATATTCCTCTTCTAGTCGGGCATAAAACTCCTCTTGGGTAATTGCCTCATCGTTTACCGTAAGAACCACCGGCTCGACACCTGCCAGTGAGTGCAAGCTATTTCCGTTTGCCAGAAACAGTGCAAACATCACAAGCAACGTTCCTAGCAACACAATTGGGAATCGGAACTTCCTATTCACATAAAGCTTACCCAAATCACAAACAACCCCTTTGTCTAAGATTTGCATGGTCTAGGATCAACCATACACATCTGATTCGCCCTAGATGGGCAAACTCCTTGTGTTTTCAACAAAAACATACTGACTCAAGAGGAAGACTTGCTTTTTGGGTGGTATCAGTTCCAGGATTGCCAATAATACCAAGCGCTGCTATTATATAATCACTACACCGAGAAAGGGGACGGACATGCAGTTTTCTGTGGGTGATGTGATTCAAGCACGTAAGATGCATCCCTGTGGAAGTTTCCATTGGGAGATTATGCGCACGGGTATTGATTTTCGCATTAGGTGTTTAGGCTGTAATCGAGTTATTATGTTACCCCGGCGCAAGTTCGAAGGCATGGTCAAAAAAGTAATCAGTAGCAGCTATGACGAAGAAGCATAGTCTTATACTATCCCGGCGTTTCGTTAAGCCCTAGCTGTAGTCACCTTCCCTGCCTTTACCAATTTTGATGACCTCCACCAACTACTTACCAGAGAGATTGCTTCGATGACAGCGAAAGACCGATCATAACGCGCATTGAAGCGAGTTTGTCCAAGCATGGTCCACCTGTATCGCGGTTTGGTACCAACCCAGCTTGAGAAGATGCTAGTGCCGATCACTCATGCTCCCCAATCGTGTTAGTGAATCAAGACCTTTGCGGGAAGGATTTATCTGTGTCGTTCTAGTTGCTAGCTTCGGAGCAAGAACTAGCAAGTCACTACCGCTTAACAAAAAGTTCCAGTAGCATAGATGCATAACCGAAGCCTCAGTGTCAATTTAGATCACATGCTAACAATCATGAGGATAACATCGAGCTTGTCCGGGGTACTTTAAGGAAACCCAGTGATTTTGGTTACCGATACGATATCATCTTCGGCTTCAAGTGCTAGGTGCCCGAGGCGTTGGTTAACAGAACTCAGGTGTGTAGGCTTCCTGATGGACTGTTACGACTACTAATCGCAAAGGTAGATTCATAGCTTATCTAGACCAAGTCTGTCTACAATGACTTGCGGGGCCTCTATTCCAAATTCCATCTTGCTATCGGATGGGATATGGTGTCCTAGTGTGTTTTCGCAAAAAGTGAAGTAGCCCTTAGCTCCAAGGGTCTCGTTCCAGAACTTGACAGATTCCATGATTCGCAGTAAACACTTGATCGGTGTTGCAAAGTACTCCTTCATCCGCGCACCCTGCAACTGCTTGGCCGCAATAGCTTGGTAGATCTCTTGGTTAGTAAAAGGGTCAAAACTCATGCAAAGACCATGGCTTAGCGCCAAGTTGAACTCGTTCTCGACCTGACTAAAGTCGTAGTCTATGTCCTTTAAGTAGCCATTGACTTTGATCAAAGACATTTGAACGGCTTCTAAGGTACGCTGGTCATTACGTCTTGGTTCCTCTCTATGCAGTTTCAGTAGGTTGCTTTCCATGGGAAACAGACAGAAAACGTATCTAGTCTCTTCGCCTCTGGCTATTGTTCCGAACTCCTTGGCTAACAATGCGGGTATTCTGTCCATATGATAGGGTTTCACCTTAGTGCGCTTGGAAATCATTTTTTCCTCCCGTCTACCTACGGTTCGCATTCAATATAGCGTGCTAGAAGGTTTTCTTGAGGTGTCTGTTCCGGCCGCGTAGTCCAGGTTTTGGGCCAGACACTAACCCCTTCTCTCTTGACAATAGTTCGAGATCGAGCCACCGATTCCTTTTGGGTTCTCGGGTAAGCCAATAGATGCTGGGTTAACGACTTGTCAAAAACTACATTGATAAATTAGTTAACCCGGGAAGCGGTTACACAAGCATCAACCCCGATCTACTAAAGGATCGTACCGCACAGACAAAGCCGTAAAGGTACTGCAATCAATGAGGCTACGGCCGCCGATAAGCCGGGCTTACGATTGGCTTGACCGCCAGTGAAAGAGTCGAGGTCCGTGTAAGTAGCATCAAATCAGCAAACGTCAACTGATCCAGAATAACAACCTCAAAACACTTTGACAGATTTCATATTTCGGGGGGTTTCCATGAATACCCACTCCTGGCGAAAGCATATCTTGTAGTAGAATGGCTGCTGCTGATAGTCCCGGGATGGAAGGAGGTCAACGACATTGCCTGATCAAGCCGCCATACACAAAAGGCATATGAGGTGATCCGAAGATGAAAAGAACATTACTTTTCCTCATTGGCTTAGCTTTAGTCTTGGGTGTGACTGTCATAGCTAGCGCCGAGGAGGTAACTCAAAGGTGGGATTTCGCGGTTGAGGTTATGCCATACATTATGGCTGCGGAGAGCCCCGTTAACGGGTATGGTTACGGGGAGTATCAACTCTATGGACCAGGATTCGCCTGGGGGTATATTGGGTTTCATACCAACTGGCGTAATGCTGCCTACGCGAATACACCGGTAAGTGTTACTATTCTTGGCAACAATGCCGCCGGTGATAACTCACCCGTCTTTGCGCGGCTACAACAGGGCAGCCGGGCTGGTGAAGGTCGGTATGATCGATTGGATACCTGGTGGTTGGTCATGGTACGGGTTAATGAAGTACAGAAAGACTACAATGCGTGGGCGGGTAAACTAGGGGCAAACGGCTTTCAAGTAGAGAATTTTGAGGGATTCCTTGAGTGGGAAGATCCCGTGCCCCATAATGGAGAGATCAATGTTGCGGCGTTTGTACATGTAGATGGTCCCGATGCAACGGCAACTGGCCAAAATCCGTACCCGTTCAACACCAAAAGATGGTGGCAGTCGGCTGACGCCGGCATATACGAGTGCTACTTAACATTCGTTTATGCACCCAGCCTAGACTAGATATGGCATACATGACAGGGAAGATTTCTTCCCTGTCATGGCAAGTGGGGAGGGGATGTCTATGCGCAGATTCACTTTATTCCTGGTTCTAACTATTATCCTCAGCGGAGTAGTCGGACATGCACAGCAGCAATATAGCCTCGTGAACACCTTTGGTATTGTTCCGGCGGAGTATCGAGAGGATCTAAGTCCTGGGGCAAGTAAAGAATACAAGCTTACTCTCGTGAATAACACCCAACGCACGCAAACATATAAGATTGAGTCAAACAGTGTAGGGCTGGACCGTAGTGGCCAGCAATACTATTTAGATGCAGGATATAAGATGGATAATTCAGCGGTTGATTGGGTCCGGTTTCTTAATCTGGGATTTAGCGGCGAGGTTATGGTAGAAGCGGGCCAGGAGGCCAGTATTAACGTACAGGTAAATGTCCCTTATGGTGTCCTCCCCGGTGTGTACTATGCGATGGTATTTGCTGAGCCAACCGAGTATAGCGTAGCAGGGCAAGGGGCGCTAACAACCATGTCCAAAAGTCGGGTTGGAGCCTTACTACGTATCACCATACCCGGGCCAGAAGCGGCCTTCAATGTATATAGTACTGTGGACCAACTTACAATTTTGGAGCCTGATCCGGTGAAGGTGGAGCTTTACCAAAGAATGATTAATTACCTACGGGACTTCCAGGAGATTACAGCTATCGCGACAGAACTTAGTAGTATCCTTGCCGATATAGGTTATCGTCTGGACCAAGAAGCGTATACAGCCATGTCCGAGGAAGACCAGGGAATGTATTGCTTAGGACTGGCTGATTTCCTAGCTGAGCTAAAAATGGAGGAACAGTCAATTAGGATTATGGCCACACTGCAAACCTCAGCACGGAAAATGATTGTAGCCCAGGGAGAAGCCTTTGTCTACGAGGAATACAAGGATGAATCAGGCCGTACGCATCGCCGCTTGCTGGATCGGTTCCTACTTACACCGGTGGGAAGCAATATTAAAGGGCAAGGCAGCATCTTTCCGGGGGGACTGAGGGATTTCACCGGTTCAGTACACCGGCCACTAGCCGCGGGTGAATATGCCCTTGAGGTCAAATTCGAGTACGGTGAGCAGGGGGCCAAATACAGACGTATCGCCCTGGGACAGCAAGGATTTACGGTTACGGAGGATATTGCTCGGCAGCAAAGGGATATCCTGACTTTAGACGTGGACAAGGAGCTGCTTCAGTATGTCATGGTACCAGGAGGCTTTCATGTGGAGACAGTTGTACTGGAGAACCTAGATCTTGTCGAGTCGATGGAAGTCTTACTCGTTACCAATGTCGAATGGCTTAGAGTTTCGACTGAGGCATGTGTGATCCCGCCTGGTCGCACCAAGACCATTGCTATCGCTGCACGAGTCCCAAGGGACGTGGAAAAAGTTCAAGGGGAAGGGAATGTCTTCATAGTTGCCAAGACCGGCAAAACAATATCGGTAGATGTGAAGCTAATAGATGCACGAATCTGGTCTTCTGGGGGGACAACAAATGAATAGGAAATCTATGGCCGTAGCCATGACAGTCTTGGTTTTTCTGCTTAACGGGATAGTAGTCTTAGCCGCTACAGATAACTTGATCTGCTTAGACGTTTTCAGTAGCGACATTCGTAATGCTTTACAGGACTTGGCCTATGAGGCTGATGTAGTTATCCTAGTTGACGATTATATCCAAGGATATGTAACGCTCTCGTTAACCGACGTTACAGTAGATCGGGCCATTGAGGTGTTATGTATGAAAGGAGGTTTTGGGTTCAAAAAGCTCGAGGAGGGCCTGTATGTTGTTGGTTCCACGGAACCTAATAACCCAACCTTTCAAAAGTATGCCGATACTAAGGTCGTACATGTGGACTACCTTGATGCAGAAGAGGTCATATCTTTACTGTCCCATTACGAGATGTATCTTAGCGCTAAAAATGGCGTCCTGACGGTTCGGGCTTGGCAGAACCAAATGAGTTTTATCCTTGCCGATATTTCGGCGATAGATCAACCGATTCGGCAAGTAGAAGGAAAGGTGATCATTGCCGAGGTGACAGCCGAAGCAAAGGCACAACTCGGTCTAGGCCGAATAGTTGGTGGTCTTCCCTCTGGTAACGAGATAACACTAGGAGGTCCCGGAGGAGTGACTATTGGTTTCTCAGACTCACTTACCATCGCGTCTTTACTACACATTTTGCAGGCAGAGGGGAAAGCGTTGCTCAAGGCCACAACAAGTATTGTGGTTCCTGAGGGCAGCGAGTCAACAATCTCCATCGGCAGAGAAGTCAGACAACTAGTCAAAACCCAAGTTAACTCGGGTTACACAATCGAGAACTTGAAGGTCAATACTTACCTTACCCTAGGTGTAGAGCGAATCACATCGAAGGACGAGATTAGGCTCAGTTACGAAGTAGTCGCCCAGGATTTAGCTCAAAACCTGACATCGGATATTCCAGAAATCCTCTCACGGTTGGCCAATGGCACAGTTATTGTTGATAACAATTCCGCCTTTGTCATCGGTGGCTTGACTAAGAATGTTGAACAGGAGAGTACCGGTGTTATCCCACCACAAAAATCTAAGACCACCCAGGATACGGAATTGCTAATCATTATTATGCCGCACATTGTTGGTACCCCGATGCCGGAGGCGAATCTAATGGAGGAGTATGTCAATAGGTTTACTCAGAGTACCCAGACTGCCATGGAGCAAGCAAAGAGCCTTGAGACTAGTACCCTCAAGTTACGCCTAAACACCTACTACTCACCGGGTCTGAATGACTATCTTGCAGATAAGGGCTATGAGACCTTCCCGATTCGAATGGGGCTTGAGGGACAGCTCAACTTCACTCCAAACATAGGCGTTTATTGCACAAAGGCTAACGCCCAGAAGGACCTAACAAAAGTTGAAATGTTTGATTGGGGACTAGTCCTTCAAACATCGCCCTCCAGCGTAGCAGACGCATACTTGGGGCTGGGTGGGGGCAGCGGAAAGGTAAGCTTCAATACAACGGTTACTGAGTTTGACTACTATGCGGCGAAGGCCGGTGTTGATGTTAAACTAGGCTCACTCCTTTTTGGAATTGGCTATAGTTACGCGATGACTGACCATGAAGGACTAGATTTGGATACAGCCTATGTTACAGTGGGCTGCAGTTTTTGACTCTTGGGATGTGGCGCATCGAACAGGAAGGTGAAGTCTGACCCATTAACTAGTTAATGGGTTAGAACCTCCCAGGCAGTATCGGTGGGCTAGAAATTGGGTAAGACCTATGGCCTGGGGAGGCAATTTTTTGGATGTATCTTGGAATACTGCTAAGCGGATCCAATGGTTCCTCCCCATCCTTTAAAAAGATTTCGCAGTACAAACGGGAATCTGCTTCTGCCAAATCTACAGAATACCTACCGCAGAGTCTAGTCAATACTCCCTCAAGAAGGTGGCTCCAATCCAACGGGTTATCTTTGGCAACAAGTAAAGCCAAGGAATGCATCTTTTGTGGTGAATTCTTTGTGTTCAGAGGACCTAATCCGGATATACAAGCTATCACGATTAACGATACCGGAAGATACCAGCCAGCAACTGGCTGCCCCCGCAGGTATTTGGTCTATGGAGTAATGAAACCTCACCTAGGTGGAAATACCAGTTGTCCTCGGCCGTGGCCGATTTCTCAAGCCAATGAATACCTTACTGAACGCTAGGAAACATCACCAACGATGACCTTGCCAACCGATAACTGCAATGATATAATTGATTGGCAATCCCTGCTCCGTTAATGCCGGAGCCATCTATGTCCATAGGGAGGAGGTGGAGCTTAATGCGCTCCTATGAGGTGATGTACGTTCTTAACCCCACCTTAGAAGAGGAAGCCACCAACGCTTTGATTGAGCGGTTTAGCGGGATTATTACCCAAGCCGGTGGCGAGATCGAAAGTGTTGAACGGTGGGGTAAACGACGCTTAGCCTATGAGATCGATGAGCTGCACGAAGGGTTTTACGTGGTAACCAAATTCCGTGCTGAGAAAGAAACCATCGAAGAGCTAAGACGTGTTATGAAAATCACCAATGAAGTGTTAAGGTACCTGCTTGTGCGCCAAGATAGCTAGTCGAAAGGAAGTGCAGGTATGCTAAACAGAATTGTATTGGTTGGGAGATTAGCCCAAGACCCCGAGCTTAGATATACAACTAATGGTATCGCGGTTGCCAATTTTTCGCTTGCGGTAGAACGACCCTTCATGAACCAAGCAGGAGAGAGAGAAGTCGATTTTATCGATATTGTTACTTGGCGTAAGCTAGCGGAGAATTGTGCGAATAACTTGCAAAAAGGACGGCTTGTAGCGTTACAAGGGCGTTTACAGATCCGTTCTTACGAAGCCAACGATGGTTCTAAGCGCAGGGTTTCCGAAGTTGTTGCCGATGAGGTTCGATTCCTTGACTGGCCGAATAAGGCAGAAAGAGACGAATACAGCGGTCCAGCAGAGGAAGAAATGGACGATCTCCCGTTCTAAACTGCCGAATGATAGGGGGTATTGACCATGGCAGCGCGTAAAGGCGGCCGGAAGATGCGGAAAAAGGTCTGTGTTTTCTGCGCCGACAAGATAGAACAAGTAGATTACAAAGATGTAAACCGGTTGCGACGATTTGTTACCGATCGGGGCAAGATTCTACCAAGACGTATCTCGGGAAACTGTGCGAGACATCAACGACAGTTGACCACTGCTATTAAGAGGTCGCGGCAAGTAGCACTATTGCCCTATAGTGTAGATTAGCATGTGAATAGAGGGGAGCCGTATGAAGCTCCCCCTGTGCTCTTTTTCAGAAGGAATCCATCATCCCTGATTTGGAGGAAGATGACCATGCAAAAGCCTGAGATTAATATTGCACGGAATCTTCGGAGCATAGAGGTTCTCAAATCAGAACTCTTAAGTGGTGTAGCCGCGCTCTTTAGAGGGATGGTGCAAAGTAACGAGGACGTTATTAGTGATTCCCTATCCCGTCTGGTTATCTGTATCTATGGCCTAGGTCGAAGATTGGGAATCAGTTTCTCCCGATTGGATGCCAGGGTGGATAGTAAGCTGAAGTCCTATGCCGAGAGCCAGCATGAAATAGAGGATTGGTATGGGGACTTTTCGGAGCTGCAGCAGTATCGACTTAATAACAAGAGGTGAGATGGATTGAACCGAAAAATGTCTACCACGGCACTGACCGAAGCAGCGATGCTTGGTGCTGTTATGGTGGTCTTATCACTTCTCGCCTTCTTTCTGATTCCCTATCTTGTGGTTGTCATCCCTTTACCATTGATTATCCTAGTTGTTCGTCATGGTCTGCGGACTGGGATCGCGACAACTGTCGTGGCATCAATAATTATAGGTATGTTCGATCCAATGCTGGTGATTGTCATACTGTTTCAGATTGGCGTGGTGGGGATTGCTTTAGGGGAAGCAATTCGTGAGTCCTTTAGCCCGCCAGTAACCTTGATCCTGGGCATTGGGGCGGCTCTAGTCGCCAACCTGCTTCTGATCGCCATTTCCTTCTATGTCCTTGATATTAGCCTTATGGAAGAATTCGGTACAATGCTCAATGAATCTGTTGCCATCATGGAACGCCTCAATACCAAATTAGGTCTACCCGTAGAGCAAGTGGATGCCTTCGCGGAGATGATGAAAAAGATCTTGCCAGCCGTGTTGCTTGTTGGAGTGGGTATGACCGTGACGATTAATTACGGTCTCAGTATAGTGGTCTTTCGACGCTTAGGGATGGAGATAAGGGCTTGTTCGCCCTTTAAGGAATGGCGCATGCCAAGACCTTTGGGCGTGGTGATCATTATTACACAGGTGGCCGATTTGTTTGTGCGCTATCCAGAGGGACACTGGTCTTTTACAGTAATGTTGAATCTTCGGTTGGTGCTCATGACTATTGCTTTTATCTACGGGCTAGCCCTTCTTTGGTTTTATCTGGATAAATACCGAGTGCCAACGATTTGGCGCGTGATTGTGATTTTCTTGCTCTTCCTAAACCCCCTTGTTTATCTGTTGATTACCTGGGCAGCTATACTAGATGTCTGGTTTGATTTTCGCAAAAAGGATCAGCAAAGCGCCTGAAAACGAGTACGAAGAATAATCCCATAATCCTTAGGGGAGGAAACATCAACTATGAAAGTCATTCTCAAACAAGACGTAAAAAAATTGGGTGTAGCCGGTGAAGTAGTCAAGGTTAAAGATGGCTATGCTCGCAACTATCTTTTTCCTAGGGAACTAGCAGTTCCGGCGGATGACTCAGCGCTGCGGGCCCTTGCCACGGAGCAAAAACAACAAGCCCGCACAAGGGAACAGGAAGAGGCCAAGGCTGCCAAATTAGTAGAAAAATTGCAGAAAGAAGCAGTTGTGGTAAAAGCAAAGGCCGGCGAAGGGGGCAGACTCTTCGGATCTATTACTGCCCAGGATATTGCTGATGCCGTCAAGGAAACACATAATGTCGAGATTGATAAAAGAAAATTACAGTTAAAAGAAGCGATTAAGCAACTTGGGACCATCGAGGTCAGCTATGCACCGGTTCCCAACGTAAGCGGGTCAATTACGGTACATGTGGTAGCTGAAGAGTAGGCGGCGGTCCTATGCACATTGCTGGTACAACTAGGGTAACAGGGGTAATCGGAGACCCAGTTGCACATAGTCTATCGCCGTTAATGCACAATACAGCCTTTGCGCATAAGGGGTTAGACTTCGTCTACTTACCCTTTCAGGTGCATGCTGCCGATCTGGCTACGGCAATGGCCGCGGTGCGAGCATTGAACCTTGTTGGGCTAAATGTTACCGTTCCGCATAAAGTGGCCGTAATGGACTATTGTGATGAGCTCACCAATGATGCTACTTCGATAGGCGCGGTGAACACGATCATAAACCGTGATGGAGTGTTGGTTGGAGACAATACCGATGCCCAGGGATTCCTCGGTGCACTAGATGGGGTAGGCCGTGTAGAAGGAATGAATGTTATGGTCATCGGTGCCGGTGGAGCTGCCCGGGCCATTGCCTTTGGCCTTACCCAAAGGCAGCCAAGGCGGCTTACCATCGTGAACCGTTCCCTGGGCCGGGCACTTCAGTTGGTCGAGACACTGAAACCCTCCGGTGTTTTTATCGATTGTATTGGTTTGCATGATGAGTTATTTGCAGAACGATTACGATCCAGTCAGTTGATTGTCCATGCGACATCCTGCGGTATGTATCCCTGCTGTGAAGAGAGTATCATTGGGGATGCTTCATTGCTACCTCAGGACGCGTTAGTGTGTGATATAGTCTATAATCCATTGAAAACGAAATTGCTAAGTCTGGCCGAACAGGCGGGATGCAAAACCCTAGATGGCCTTGGTATGTTGGTGGGGCAAGGGGCAATAGCCTTTGAAGCTTGGACCGGAGTTAAGGCGCCAGTACCCCTAATGGATCAGGTCCTTAGACGCAAGTTAAGCTCTTGTGTTTCTGGCAAAGTAAGCAAAAAATCCCAAGCAGATGAGTAAGACTCCAAGGAGGACATCCTGTCGGTCAATCTGCAAGATGAGGCCTAAGCAGGAAGCGGCGCCAATTAGGGGTATCACAGGGCCGAAGGGGACCTTAAAGGCGGGACGGTAGTCTGGAAATAAGCGTAGCTGCAGTAAGGCTAGATTGACCAGAATAAAGGGGTATAAATGTAGGAAGCTCGATGCTTCGGTGAGCCAATGAATATTTCCCCGGATGAGGGCAATGGCGATGATCACTCCGGTGGTATAGATGGCTGCGGTGGGGGTGTTGTATAGGGTATGGGTTTTTTGTAGAAAGCCCGGCAAGACCCCGTCTCTGCTCATGGCAAAACTTATCCGGCTAGCTGCCAACACCCCGGCATTAGCCGAGGAGAGTGTGGCCAATAGGCAGCCAAAGCCGATCAATTTACTACCAATGGGTCCCATAAACACCCGTGCTGTATCGGCAATTGGGGTTGTGGTCAGGCCCAGCTCTCGATAGGACACAATCCCTGTTGCCGTATAGGCAACTCCCATATAAAGAAGGGTAACTATCACCACAGATAGAATAGTAGCAAGGGGAACAACTATCCTTGGATTTTTGATCTCCTCGGCTGCGGTACTGATTGATTCAAACCCCAGAAACGAGATGATAATGAAGGCAGCCGAACGGGCTAGTGCACTAAGACCGTAGGGGAAAAGAGGCTCATGTAGATTGTTGTCTACTTCACGGATACCGAGCACCAGGTATACTAGCAAAATGCCAAGCAGAATCAAAACCGATGCGCTCTGCAACTGGGTACTCTCTTTGCTACCGCGGATATGGATACTGATCATGGTGATGAGGAACCCAAAGGCAACCAGCTTCCAAGGTAACCAGGGTAGAAAATAGGCTGTGTATTGGGAGAAGCCGATGATGTAGAACGCACAACCTAGGGATTGACCAATCCAGAGCGACCAGCCGGCAACAAAGCCCCAGAAGGGGGAAAAGGCATGCTTAACAAATGTGTATGGTCCCCCAGCAGATGGCATGGCAGTCGCAAGTTCAGCAAAGGATAACGCGGTACACATAATAATAGCCCCGGCGACGGCATAGGCATAGATCGCCCCAGGACCCGTTAGAGAGGCAACAATGCCGGTAAGCATAAAAATGCCGGCTCCAATCATTGTGCCAATGCCTAAGGCAAGAGCATCACCCAAACCTAACGTTTTTTTCAATGAGGAATTCATGTACAGATAATTCCTTTCCATGGGAGGTCTAAGATAAACCTATGCGTAGGTTCTAGAAAACAGAAGCCATCTAGCCAAGGATTCCTGCTTTCTATGACCCCTGTAATTTTAGTCCACAGGAGGTCCAAAAAGGTGCATAATGTTGTTTGCTAGGGGGAAGCTATTTACACGGAGATGGTGTCACTTATCAAGAAAGCCTGCTGGTTTGGCGACAGACCGCTTGTATTGCCTCCGTCTCCGTGACAAGGCCGACAATTCTCTGCTTCCCTTGGAAGACAGAAGCATCGTTGCTTCAATAAGAGAAATTGTCGGCCTTGCGGTATTTCGTTCTACAATAACACCCGCCGCATAAAGATAAAATGCAGCGAGTCTACGAAAAAGGAGGTAATCCATTTGAGGAAGAAGCTGCTAGTCGGTGTGCTCTTTGGGGGAGTTTCAGGAGAGCATGAGGTATCCCTTCGTTCGGCCGCATCGATTCTACAGGCCATCGATAGAAGAAAATACATCCCAATCGAAATAGGTATAAGTAAAAGTGGTAAATGGTACATTGGTGATGGGGTACTTGATTATCTTAGTGGTAAGACACAGAAACTGCCGGAAGGGTGCTCTGGCTGTTCATTTCTGCCGGGTCAACCAGGCAAATTCCTATGGCTGATTAGTGGAGGATGTCCTACGGATCGGGCAACTCGGATTAACATAGTCTTTCCGGTTTTGCATGGACCCTTCGGTGAGGACGGGACCATCCAGGGCCTTTTGGAAGTCGCGGGTATACCCTATGTGGGAGCAGGAGTTGCGGCATCGGCAGTGGGAATGGACAAAGACTTGATGAAAGCAGTCTTTAAGTCATGGGGGTTGCCGATTCTTCCCTATCTTGTGGTCAAAGATATTTCTGCGGAAGACATTGAGCAACAGGTGGCGGACAGTTTTGGTTATCCCTGCTTTGTTAAGCCAGCTAACTTAGGCTCTAGCGTTGGAATTAGTCGGGTTGATAAGCCCGGTGATCTTGCGGCAGCCTTGGAATATGCGGCTATGTTTGACAACAAGGTGATCATTGAAAAGGCAGCTATTGGTTGCCAGGAAATTGAATGTGCTGTACTGGGAAATGAGGATCCTAAAGCCTCTGTTTGCGGAGAGATTATTCCTAAACGCTCCTTCTACGATTACGAGGCAAAATACCTGGAGAACACTACAGAGCTAGTAATCCCTGCGAACCTTCCCGAAGCGGTAGCCACAAAAGTCCAAACCCTTGCGGTGGAAGCGTTTAAAGCCATCGATTGTGCAGGGATGGCTCGGGTGGACTTTTTCGTCTGCAAAGATCAGGTCTATATTAATGAAATCAATACCCTACCTGGGTTTACCTCGATCAGTATGTATCCGAAACTGTGGGAAGCTACCGGAATTAGCTACCCTGAACTAATTCATCTACTGCTCAAACTAGGCTTAGACAGGTATGGCAAAGGGAAGCAGTTGAAGCGGACACTCTAGACCATCAAAGGGAGGTGGTTCCGGTGAAGCGCCTGTGGCAGTTAAGTACGATGATTGCATCGGTGCGGCTTCTTTGGTGGACCTATGTCTACTACACAGACTTTTATCATCTGGCAATACCGGCTTACGGCCCTGTTGATGTAGCAATGAACCAGATTTACGTAAGTAGAGGACATCATTTGATTATCGGAGCAATTTGGTCTGTGATCCTGCTATCTTCCTTAGGGATGCTACTATGTACGAGGATCAGAGGAAGCAGCCTAGGGAAGCCACACCAACGTTCCCGGTCGGGCTGTTCTTCGATGTAAAGATTGTAATATTACCTTTCTTTTTGCGACTTTGGGGTTTTGATCTGTGTGCAGGATTTCTATACTTGAGCGCAGAATGTAAATTTGTACTAGGAGAACAAAACGTGAAAAGCCCACGCATGGTCGGAAGGCTCGTCTGCTTGTGGGCTTTTTTGTTCGGCGGAAACCGCCATTGATAACCATCCACAAATTTACGCATGCCACAGTAGGACAGGGTTAAACAAGATGATTGCTCTGTATCAGTCGCAGTCGTCAAACTAGATTGGGGGTGGGTTGGATGGGCAATGAACAAGACATATGTTTTGAGCGGAAGACAACTAGTAGCATTTTGGTTCCCGTGGCCCTTTTTACGGAATGCCAACCTTTGATCGGTCCTTTGGCTGTGGCTGCTTGGCTTAATCTGCGGGTGCTAATAGAAACAGATCAAAAGATTACCGCAAGGGACTACCTCATGGGCCAGATGGATTTAGACGGACGTTCTGTAGACAACATCTTAGAAAGGCTTGAAAACGTCGGTCTAATTCAGGCGGTTAAAGCAGGTTGGGTCCTAAAGGAGCCCGGTAAGATGCCCCACCAGCAACAGGACGTGGCAGAACAGTCCCCAGAGGACTACCAAGAGAGCTTTTGGGATCAAATAGCCGCTAGCACCGCTTTGGAAGGAGTAGACCTTTCGGGGGATGCTACCACTGAGGAACAGGCTCTGGTTTCTGCGGAGGTAAATCCAGATCTTGACTCTGTTTTGGAACTTTATGCAAACCGCATTGGCCTTATTGGTCCAACGCAGTACCAAAAACTCGAAAACTGGATCGAGAGTAAACATATGAGTGTTGATGTAATTGCGCTAGCCATCGAAGAGACGGCTCTATCAGCAAAGACCCCCCGGTTCGAATACTTAGAGGGGATCTTGCGCAATTGGAGTAACGACGGAATACGGACCGTGGACGATATGATCAAAAAAAAGGTTAAGGTCCGGGCGTTGGCTGGAATAGAACCGAAGAATGCAAAACCGGAAAACTACGAGGGTTGGCCCAATGCCACAGCTTATAACGTAGTGGATGAGAACCGGCTGAAGCTCTGGAAGGAGTTGTACCCAGATGAGTAACGCACCAGGCAAGGAGACTCTATTTGTGCCCTACGATCTAGAGGCGGAACAACGGGTATTGGGTATATTGATTCGTCATCCCGAGCGAGTTGATCATTGTATTGACCGACTAAGGGAAGAACATTTCTACGACATTAGACATCGCAAAATTTACAGAGCGATCTATGACTTGTATAACGCGAGTGGTCAAATCTCCTACACCCAAGTGTATAACCGGTTACGGAAGAATGAGACCCTAGAGGATATAGATAAGGTCCTGCTCCAGTTGACGGAGTCTTTTGTTAGTAAGGCAGAGCTGATTCCCAGTATTGAGTCCATAATTGATAAGGCGGCCCGCCGGCGCATTCTCTCTGCTGTAGCGAAGATCGAGGAAATGGTACGGCTTGATACAGAAGAAAGCCTGAGCGCTTGCCAGGCAAGGGCCCAGGAAATAATCTTCCAGGCGTGTCAAAACGAAGGAGAAGAAGACGATACCAAAGACCTGCTCGATGTCCTGACTAAGTGTTATCGGAACCTCATTGAACGGCGGGAGGGCAAGGTTTCCTATGGACTGCCAGTTCGCTACCCATCGATTGATGCTTTGACTACCGGGTTTAAGAGAAAAGACCTGATCATTCTCGCCGCCCGGCCCAGTATGGGTAAGACTGCTCTAGCACTCAACTTTGCCATGAATGTGGCCAAGCGCGATGTGCCTGTTTTGATCTTCAGCTTGGAGATGGATGATGAGCAGATTGGCGACCGAATAGTCATTAGTGAGCTGTTTCGATACCGGGGTCAAGGCAGGGAAGTGACCTCCTTTGATTATGCCACCCGTCTTGACGATGAAAAACTGGCAGTTACCGAAGAGGTGTTCAATGAACTTTATGATCTGCCAATTAAGATCGTCGATACCCGAGGACTAAGCGTTGCCGAGATTCGGGCTAAAGCCCGGAAGGTTAAAGCGGAGCAGAAGGACTTGGGACTGGTTATTATTGACTACTTACAGTTGATCCGGCCCACGGGGGATGCCAGTAAGAACTGGGCACTGCAGGTAGGAGACATTGTTCGAGAACTAAGGGATCTTGCCGGAGAATTGGATTTACCGATTATACTCCTCTCCCAGCTTAACCGGGGAGTGGAAAGTCGGGATAACAAAAGACCCCGTATGTCTGATCTCCGAGACAGTGGTAACATTGAGGAATTTGCCGACGTGATTATGTTTTTGTACCGAGACGACTACTATTATCCCGAGAAGGCGGCAGCCGATGGGACGGTGGGTCAAGTAGAAGTGATCTTCGCCAAACAGCGTAAGGGACAGACCGGTAAAGCGGTACTCCGCTGGGTACCGGAATATACTCGGTTCATTGACGAGACCTACCGAGAGGAGGCTGACCTTGGTGCCTGACATTGACGCTGAAAGCGATCGACTGAAGCTACAGTTTGTGATGGCCTACGATGAATTATGTCAGCAGGGTAAGATTACCGAAAAAGAGTTTCAAGAGATTGTGGACATTATCGAGCACATTGGTGAATACAGTATTAGTGAGCTGCAGGAAAAACTAGATCCCTATCGCCGTTTGGCTAAGGACTAAGGTAAACAGGAGGAGACCAATGCGGTCTGTTCGCTATCATCATCCGTTAGTGATGCTAACGGTTGCTTTAGCTATGCTTGCCCTACTGACCTGTGCTGGGCATCGGGACTTTGCCAGTGAGGTTGTCGTGGTCTATGGCCAAACCAGTTGGCCAATAAAGACCAAGGCTAAAACCGTAGGAGAGGTAGTCTCGGAGTTCCCTATTGTATTATCGTCCTTCGACGCAGTATATCCTTCTTTGGAGACAGAGATTGTATCGGGGATGGAGATCTTCGTGCAGCCGTCCTTCACCGTAAACCTACAAGTTGATGGGAAGAACTACATCCATCATACGACGGAGACAAAGGTTATTGATGTTCTTCATGAACTAGAAGTAGAACTAGGTCCCCTGGATTTTGCGGTACCAGGACTTGCTACTACGCTAACCGAGGATTCGAGGGTTAACATTATACGGGTGGAAGAACAATATAGTGCGAAGCATGTGCTTTTAGGTTATAAGGTAATCCAACGGATTGATCGGGATTTGGAAAAGGGTAAGACGGTGACCGTGCAGGCCGGCAGGAACGGAACCCGTGAGGATGTTTACAAGCTGACATATCACAATGGTGTCCTTGTAAGTGAGGAGCTAATTTCCCAAGAAGTGATCGAGGATCCCGTTTCCCAGGTAGTAGCTGTTGGTACGAAGATTTTGTTTTATACAACCGATACCCCTGCGGGGCCCATCCGTTATCGCCAAGTGCTAGACCTGGAAGCTACCGCATATTACCCCGGGCCCGAAAGTACAGGTAAATGGGCCGATGGAATTACTTATACCGGAGCACAGGCCGGCTATGGGGTGGTAGCTGTTGATCCAAGTCTAATTCCCCTAGGGACCCGTTTGTATATTCCTGGCTACGGTATTGCCGTCGCCGCTGATATTGGTGGGGCGATCAAGGGCAACATTGTAGATCTTTGTTTCGATACCTACCGAGAGGCGGTTCACTTTGGGCGCCGCCGAGTGAAAGTATACGTTTTGGAGTGAACTAATTTCGTGGAAAGTAATCTCACTAGTGTTAGTGTGATCAGAAAAAAGTTGAAGCAACATCAAGTCTATCCAAGCAAGAAGCTCGGACAAAACTTTCTTGTGGATGGCAACATTTTGGACAAGATCGTCGATGCTGTAGACCCGTCTAAAAGCGATCTCGTAATCGAGATAGGTGCAGGACTGGGCACCTTAACCAAGGCCCTAGCACAAAGGGCCGGGCATGTGGTTACCGTGGAAAAGGATCGTCGGATTATTCCCCTCCTAGAAGAGAACCTCGAGGGTTTTTCCAACATCACCATCGTAGGGGAGGACATTCTAAAACTACCCATATCTGACCTTGTACTCCCGGGGGCGGATTATGATATAATCAAAGCTGTGGGGAATTTGCCCTACTATGTGACAAGCCCGATTATTATGCACTTGCTAGGTGCAAGGGTGGAACTGGCAAATATCACCTGCATGGTGCAAAGGGAAGTTGCATTAAGGATGATCGCAAAACCCAACACCAAGGAATATGGAGTGCTATCGGTGGCGGTACAAGCCAAGAGTAGACCTGAGCTTGTCTGTTATGTACCCCGGACGGTCTTCTACCCCAAGCCAGAGGTCGATTCAGCGGTGATTCGGCTTGTTCCCGGGGGCTTATCCTTCCCTACCGATACCCATGAGGAGTATTTCTTCCGTGTTGTTAAGGCGGCTTTTGGTCAGCGACGCAAGATTATCAGCAATGCGTTAAGAGCAGGCCTTGGCATGTCAGCAGAGAGGATTAGCCAAGTGCTTGTACAAGCAGCCATTGATCCTAATTGTCGGGGAGAAACCCTATCTCCAGAGGAATTTTATCAGATAGCACAGGTTTTACTAGAAGAGACTTAACCGACACCTGATCAAAGCCGCCATTCGTTTTTAGGAAGGCGAGATTATGGAGTTTATCAGTCCAAGTTACGGTTCAATGGAAATCAATGGGGTCTTTGAGCAGATTATTGCCTATATGCAAGAAATGCCCACCATAAAGTATCGGTTAATTATTGGTACGGATTCCCAAACCCGGGATGACACCTGCTTTGTGACAGCCATTCTTATTCACCGGGAAGGCCGCGGTGGGCGCTATTTCTACAGTCGTGAAAAACACCGCTACATTTCAAGTTTGCGTCAACGGATTTTCTACGAGACCTCCCGCAGCCTAGCTGTAGCCAGTCAGATTACCGCCCTTCTAGCCCAGAACGGCTTTGGGGATCTGAATATCGAGATCCATTTGGATGTGGGTCCTAATGGCGAGACTAAGGAATTAATCCGTGAAGTAGTCGGTATGGTGGTAGGTAGCGGGTTCGATGCAAAAATTAAGCCCGAGTCCTACGGCGCTTCCAATGTAGCGGATAAGCATACTAAGTGATGACTCTCCGGACCAAAGTCTGGTTGACTGTCGATGGCTTTGTCAAGCTTTAAGTGCGCTTATTACCACAAGGCCACCCGGTGCTAACCTTTTATTTACTTTACTTTATAATAACAGATTATTCGTTAATGTCAGTGCATACCATCATCCTTGGTCCTATTTCAGCTAGCCATTCTTCCAAGAGATGAGTGATGTGACTAGCTCTGCGATGAATTCAATATCCTTGGTGCTTTGGGTACAACATATTGCATTTAGCTTTGACAAGGCTAGTTGCTTATCGGTATCACTATCACATTCGGGCTCGAAAAGCTCGTACAATTCGACATCTAAGGCCAAAGCGATTTTAGCAAGGCTTTTTAGTGAAGGATTGCGGCCACATCCCCGCTCAATATCCCCAATGTACCCGGGATACAACCCTGATTTCTCTGCTAGTTCCTCCAGAGTAAGACCACGACACATTCTCAGTAAACGGATACGTTGGCCCACCCTAATCAGATCTTGATTCATTGTTTATAATTCCTCCAGTCTTTCAAAAACATGCTGTCATAATAAGTATAGTATGGTATCCTCTCAACCTACATTGATATGAATGGGTAATTGCCTTGACATCCACCATGTTAATGGTAGAATATGTATCAAGGACGAACACTTTATTGCACATATATCCCAAAATGCGACCCCCCAGGTTTGCAGAGGGATATATGTGCAGCCTTCGGAAGCCCTCAATGGAGGGGGTTACATACACAAAACGAAGGGAGGCAGTCTTGTGTAGACTGACCCATGCGGCGGAGTCTGTTACCTGTCCCACTCAGCCTGCTTCCCCCAATGCCGATTTGATAGACCCCAGGCTAAACAAACACAAGAAAACACCGATATAACTATGTACTAGACACATCCACGAGGGAGGTGTGTTTTTGCGCGCATACATAGAACGAACCAATTGGAGGGGGAGTTATTGACTGAGCCACGAAGCCAGGATCAGGAATTACAGTTTGTAGTGTTTTCGCTCGTAGACGAAGAGTTTGCCATTGACATTATGCAGGTCAAAGAGATTATCAAAATGGCTACTATTACGAAGTTGCCGCAGGCTCCGGATTATATTACAGGTATTATCAATGTACGGGGCGAGATCATCCCGGTCATTAGTTTACGGCAACGGTTTGGAATCCCAAGGGGCGAGGAAACCCCATCCACGCGGATTGTGATCGTTGAATCCCAAGGAAACTTAACTGGTTTGATCGTCGATGAAGTTTCCGAGGTACTACGGCTTTCGCAAGAGGCCATTGAGCCCCCTCCCCAAGATGTTGCGGGGTTGCGGACTGAGTTTATTAGAGGAATAGGTAAGATCGATGGTCGAATTCTAGTCATTTTGCGCTTGGCACAACTTTTAGGCAGCGAAGAGCAATTGACCATTGAGGCAGTAAGGGTACAGGGGGAATAAACACAAAAAAGACCTGGGGGGTCGCAGAAATGAGATTTATAAATGACTTACCGATAGGAGTAAAATTACTGCTAACAGCGGGCATCCTATTTTTTGGCATGATCTTTATTGGATATATGGGCAATAAAACCCTTGATACAGTGGGGAGCAGCTTAGATCTTGCCTACGAAGATAATCGAATTGGTGATGAGCTCCTACAAGCACAACTGCACCTGCAACAAGTACGACTTGGAACAGCTTTGGCATTAATACCAGATCTTGGCGATAGCCTTTCACAGTTTGAAACCTTGACCAATGACAGCGTGGCGGGGTTTAGACAGAACCTAGAGAATTATCTTACGGCTGAGCCGATAGACGCAAAGGAAAAAGACTTACGAAGCGTTCTTGGGGCAACCCTCGAAGCCTTTGAAGAGCAGATCGATAATCTATGGGAGGCTTTGCATGAGCAGCGTAGTAACTCCCAATCCCTCTCTGTCTTGCTACACGACACTACAGACACCGCGGACTATGCCATAGAGACTCTAACGGAAATAACCCTGTTACGTGATCAGTACATGGAAGCGGAGCATGAAAATGCTAGGTTAGCTAAGGACGCCAATCGACGAAAAGTGATTGCTTGGACGATTATCTTAGCCGTCATCGGTCTAAGTGTATCATACATCATCATTAGAACCATCACTACCCGACTTGACGAGCTTAATGAGGCTGCCGCTGAGGTAGCCAAGGGCAATTTCAGTGTGACCCGTAGCGCCAGCAATTACAAGGACGAAATCGGTCAACTGGGGCGTTCGTTACAAGAAATGCGAGAAGGCCTTAGAGAACTGGTGGGTCAAGTCATCCAAGTGGCCCGGGAGATCTCCGGAAGTAGTCAACAGTTAGCTGCAACGGCCCAGGAGACCAGTGCCCTTACCCAACAATTTGCTGCCGCGGTTCAGCAGCTAGCTGCAAGTACACAACAAGTTAGCGGGAACGCCCAGTCGGTAGCTGCAGCATCGGTACAAGGGGCCCAAGGCTCTCAAAGTGCCCATCAACAGATGCTAGAGGCCGTGAACTTAATGAAAGATGTGCAGAAGGCAGCAGCCCTATCAATTGAATCTGTGGCTGAGCTTAACGAAGATGCCGGTCAGATCTACAAGATCATTGATATGATTACCCAAATTGCTGAGCAGACCAACCTCTTGGCGCTTAATGCCGCGATTGAAGCGGCTAGAGCCGGAGAACATGGACGAGGTTTTGCCGTGGTGGCCGATGAGGTACGGAAACTTGCGGAACAGTCCCGGCAATCAGCCGAGGAGATCAGCATACTCCTAGAAAAGGTCCAAAAAGAAGCGAAAACAGCCTCGGAAAACACAGAAGGAGCAGCCCAAGAGCTTGATTCCGGTGTAGAGACCGTAGATAGGATCAACCAACTCTTTGCAGAGGTATCAGCGTCCGCGGACATAGCAGCCAGCTCGATTCAAGAAGTTTCTTCGGCATCCCAAGAGATGGCCGCAGGTAGTCAACAGATCGCTGGGGCTGTGCAAAAACAATCCAGCGCTGTGGAGCAGGTGAGGGATCTAGCCCAAAACCTGGCCTCTTTGGGACAACAGCTGGACCGTTCGATCGAGTCCTTCACTTTGTAGAAAACATAGGTACTGATGTTTGCTATTGAACAGACATCAGTACCGCCGCACACCTTAACAAAGGAAGAACAAATACCGATATTACGATTTGGGAGATAAATGCAAGGAGGGGTAGATGTGGATCTAAGCGAGTATCAGGCGATGTTTACTGCAGAAGCTACCGAATACCTAAATGCCCTTGGGGATTACCTCCTATTGCTGGAGAAAAACCCCCATGACCAGGAGGTTTTGGCTGAACTCTTTCGGGCTGCCCACAGCCTAAAGGGTATGTCGGCTACGGTTGGTTTGGAGGATCTATCATCTTTAGCCCATGAGATGGAGACTTTACTGGACCAGTTCCGCAAACAGACCCTAAGCGTCTCTTCTCAAGCAATCACCGTACTCTTGCAGGCCGTTGAAGCCATGGAGAATATGCTTGACAAATTCTCCAAGGATCCTAGCAGTTACAAACCGGATCCTAGAAGGGACCTAACGGATAAGATTCATGCCGTCATTGGAGATGGGGATACCGCCGTTTACCCGGATGAGGAAATGCCCGATGTTCGCTTAGCCCAATGGGAGGTAGAGCTCCTTCAAAAAACGGTCACCGATGGGACGATTTACCGTGTTGATGTGCACCTCGTCGATAATGTCCGCATGAAATCAGTGCGAGCCTATACAGTCCATCGTGCCCTAGGTGAACTTGGTGAGATCGTGAAAAGTTTTCCCCCCGTTGAAGATATTGAAGAAGAACGATTTGGCCATAGTTTCGGCCTGGTGTTGGTAAGCTCTCATCCCCAAGAGAAAGTCGAACATACCTTGGCAGGTATCCCGGATCTGGCTTCTTTTAGAGTGGAGATCCTAAACTTTGATCAGATGGAGGATGATTCCCAGTCAGACAATACCAAGGATGCCTCCCCGGACAAGGTTATTCCCAAAGTCCGGGACTTCATCCGGGTGGATACCCAGCGGATCGATGCACTGGTGAACTTGACTGGTGAGTTGACCATCACGCGTAATAACATTATGGAGCTCCTAGACCAAACGAAGGATAGCGACCTCGTAGAGGCAGTGCGACGCTTGGATCGCCTAACTACAGATTTGTACCGGGGGATTATGAAACTACGGATGGTACCGATTCGGGAACTATTCGATCGCTTTCCCCGCATGGTACGAAACTTTAGTATCGAGCATAACAAGGACGTACAATTGGAAATGCTCGGTGAGGATACCGAACTGGACCGGTCCATCGTGAATCATCTAGCCGATCCCTTGGTTCACCTAGTCCGCAATGCCATTGATCACGGTGTCGAATCGGTGGATGAGCGAGTGAAAAAGGGCAAGCCCAGCCAAGCCAAGGTAACCCTATCTGCTTATCAAGAGGGTAGCTATGTGGTGATCGAGGTCAAGGACGATGGAGCGGGTATCGATGTTAATCGTGTCCGGGAGAAGGCCATAAGCAATGGCCTAATCACTAAGCAACAGGCCCAGAGTTTGTCTGAGGAGGACATTGTCCAATACGTTTTTCATGCGGGTCTTAGCACCAAAAAAGAAGTAACAGATATTTCCGGACGCGGTGTTGGGATGGATGTGGTCAAGAAGGCAGTTGACTCCATGAAAGGTTCTGTGTATATTGACACTAGGAAAGATGAATATACCCAAATAACGATCAGACTGCCTTTAACCCTTTCGATCACCCAAGCCTTATTGGTAAAGGAAAAGGACATTCACTATGCAATACCTGTGGATGTGGTCATCGAAAACCTACGGCTCCGCAGCAAAGACATCAAGCAAGTTTACGGACAGGGAATGCTTAACCTCCGGGGCGAAGTCATTCCGATTATCCCTTTACAGGAACTTCTCACCGGGGAGAAGCGTGATGAGGGTGCGGTACTTTCAGTGGTAATCGTGGAGGCTAACCGGCAGAAACTTGGGCTGGTAGTGGATCAGCTTTTGGGGCAACTGGAGGTTGTCACTAAATCCTTGCCTCGGGAACTGTTGCATCACGAAGGTGTTGCGGGCGCAACAGTCCTCGGAAGTGGTGAAGTTGCCTTAATCATAGATGTGAACAATCTGTTACACACGGGTCGGGGGAGGGGATAACGTTGGCTAAGAACGTACTTATTGTCGATGATACCGCTTTTATGCGCATGATGCTGAAGAAGATCCTAAGTCAAAATGGGTTCAATGTGGTGGGAGAAGCAGGCAATGGGATAGAAGCCATTGAGCTATACCAAGAGTTGGAACCAGATATTGTGACTATGGATATTACAATGCCTAAAATGGACGGCATCACTGCAATTACCAAAATACGAGAACAAGACCCCAATGCACTGATTATTGTCTGTAGCGCCATGGGTCAAAAGCAAATGGTTATTCAGGCGCTAAGTTCCGGTGCAAAAGACTTCATCGTCAAGCCTTTCGAAGAGGAACGAGTCATTGAGGCCTTGGGGAAGGCGTTAGAGGGCTAATGAACCAAGAGTTGATTAAAGATGCAGTAATGGATATGTTGCTTGAACTGAGCAACATAGGTACAGGAAACGCGGCCACATCCTTATCCCGCATGTTCGGAAATGAGGCGGTGGGTATTGAAGTACCCACATCCTTACTATGCCCCATCAGTAAGTTTGCTGAGCTTTTGCCTAACCCGGAAGAGGAAATTGTGGGGACGTTGCGGATGATTGAAGGGGATGTAGGTGCCATTGCGTTTATCCAATCTCTGCACGATGCTTTGGTGATGGCTGGTAGACTGCTAGACAAGCACCTTCAAGGACTGGATGAACTGTCCCGCTCAGCAATTGATGAGACCAGCAATATCATGACGGCCTCCTTCGTTAATGCCTTAGCGGACATCAGCGACATGCAGTTGGTGCCAGCGGTTGCAGGGATGGCTATCGGGCCAAGCGCGGCTGTACTCAACTCCATCTTAGTTGAAAGCGGTACTGTAAGTGATCAGGTTATCGTTGTTGAGTCGGTTTTCCTGCTTGAGCAATACCGGGCTACAGGCCACATTGTGTTTCTGCCAGAAAGCACCTTCCTGGATATCCTGATCGATAAGTTTAGACTGGAGTAGCGCACATGGAACACCTTGTTGGCTTGGGCGAGTATGCCATCGTTAAAGAACTGGGGATCATCAAGACTTTGGGTCTTGGCTCTTGTGTCGGTGTGGCATTATACGATAGTATTAATAGAGTAGCAGGATTATCCCATATCTTTTTAGCCAGTGCAAATGGCCGGGAGAAACACGAAAACCCGGGGAAGTATGCGGACCTTGCACTGCCCCTTCTCTATAAGCAAATGTTGCAGCAAGGAGCTCATCCGAGGACCTTATATGCAAAAATAGCGGGCGGGGGTCAGCTATTTTCGGGGATGGAAGGCCCCCTACTTAATGTGGGGGAGCAAAACGTTTTGGCAGTGCAAACCAAACTGAAGGAATTAGGAGTCAAGGTGTCCGGTCAAGACGTGGGTGGGAATAAAGGACGCTCCATGTCGATCGATGTGGCTACGGGACTGGTGATCGTGAACAAAGCAGGTGAGATTACCACTCTGTAGAGCAGACAGACTACCACTGATGGAGGGGGCAGACTTTTTGTCAACCAAGGTTAGGGTAATGGTAGTAGATGACTCTGCCTTTATGCGCCGGCTCATTTCAGATCTGTTGGAAAAGGATCCAGATCTGGAGGTCGTTTCCACCGCCGCCAACGGGCTGGAGTTTTTAGATAAAGTTCGTCAAGTTAAGGTTGATGTGGTGACACTAGATGTTCATATGCCAGGGATGGATGGAATCACCGCCCTGGGCGAAATGATGAAAACAAGACCAATCCCTGTGGTTTTACTAAGCAGTGTCACCAAGGAAGGCAGTGATATTACTACCGAAGGTCTCCTCCTTGGAGCCGTAGATTTCTTAACGAAACCGATTGCCTGGGATAATATCGAGCAGTTTAGGGATCAACTTATCCTAAAAGTTAAGACAGCTGCCACTGCGAATATGACCGGGTTAGTGGGGGGACTACCGACAAAACCCCTTCCGTCGGTACGCGCTTGTGCCGATGGAGCAGCCCGGCTTATTGCCATTGGTTCCTCAACTGGGGGGCCGCGGGCTTTGGAGATTTTGCTTGCGGGGTTAGCACCGGATCTTCCTGCCGGTATAATTATCAGCCAGCACATGCCCGGTCAGTTTACCGCATCTTTGGCGCAACGACTAAACGATACTTGCCCCCTAGAGGTGAGGGAGGCAAAGACCGGTGATACCCTCAACCAGGGGCTTGCACTACTGACCCCGGGGGATTATCATATGCGAGTTACCAATCGCTGTTCGGTAGAGCTTACCACCGAGGAGAAGGATACGCACATTCGGCCTTCAATCGATGTGATGATCTCCTCGGCGGCACAGGTATACGGTCCGCAGATGGTGGCTGTCATCCTCACTGGGATGGGCCGGGATGGAGCAGCTGGATGTGTCCAGGCTAAGCGAGCGGGAGGATTGGTGGTGGCACAGGATGAGGCAACTTCGGTTGTATATGGGATGCCTAAGGCAGTAAAGGAAAATGGTACGGCCCATCTTAGTCTGCCGATCAATGGAATAGCGGAGTTCTTGAATTGGTATATCAAGGGCTTGGAGAAGGGAGATTCCCCAAAACTAAACAGATTACCCTATCTAACCGAAAGATAATCTGAAGAGGGTCACTTGAGGGGGAGTGTCATCATGAAGGTTGAGAAAACAACTTTAGCTGGTGTTGAGCCGATTGCCCAAAGGCAAGCCCTAAGCAAAGGTAAGCCTAATCAAAGGGTTCAAGAGCAAAACAGCGATCGGGTATCCATTTCTGAAGGAGCAAAACGGCTGTTGGCAAAAACTCCGGCCACTTCAGTAGATGAGTCCGGTAAAGTAGAAGCGATCAAGGAAAAAGTCGATGCTGGCAAGTATATACTGGATCCAGAGAAGATCGCCGGTAGCATCATCGATTTTTTTAGGTAATGGACGATGCGCTCCTTTCAGTTTTCTTTAGACAAACTTCTCCAACTACATGAAGCGGAGAAGAAACAAAAACAGGCCGAGACAGCCAAGGCCCTATTGGCTGTCGAAAAGAAAGCCCAACGTATAGCCAAGTTGCATCAAGACCGGCAGGATGCCTTCAACTGTAAGGAGGAATCCTCCGTTGTGTATATGCAGCTTAATAGCGATTATAGGCAGGGGCTTAGCCGCGCTCTAACGCGGGCTCATCAAGAGCTGGAAGTAGCGGCTTTAACCCACGAACAACAGCAGGATCAACTACAACAGACCACAAAGAACTGTAAGGTTTTGGCCTTACTCAAGGAACGACAACGGGAAATGCATAGAAAGGCGATGCAAAGGCAAGAGCAGAAGATGCTTGATGAATTTGCCAGCTTTGCTAGAGTACGTGGCGAGAGAGGATAGTAGAGTTTGGAACGCTTGCCCATTGACGAGGTACGGCCTGGTATGTATCTGGTCCGCTCCATTGAGGACAGTACCGGGAGGGTGCTACTAAAGGCCGGCACACAATTAACTGAAAGATATATCCAAAGAATCTATGAGCTAGGTTATCCTTCGATTTATGTTGGTGAGCCCTGGGAGGCAGAGATTGAGGTGATCCAGCCCGTCTCCAATCAGACGAAGACCCGGGTGACTAGCTCCCTACGTGATCTGTTTACCAAACGGGGCCCGGAGCAGTTGACGGATCTGACTGAGGTAGAGCAGTCAGTAAACGCTCTTGTGGACGAGCTTTTGGTGAACCAGTCCATTGTTTTCAGCCTATCTGAGATCCGGAATCACGACAACTACACATTCTTGCATTGTGTTGATTGCTGTGTTGTTTCTGTACTCATGGCCCGCTCTCTGCGGTTGCCAACTAGGGATATCCGCATAGTAGGTATGGGGGCTGCCTTACATGACATCGGCAAGACCTTGGTTTCCCAGGAAATCCTGTGTAAACCGGCAAGACTGACAAAAGAAGAATACCAAATTGTCAAAGAACATGCCCGAGACGGTTACCAGATGCTTGTCCAACGTAGTTCTTTGGATTACCGGGCGGCGATTGTGGCTCTCCAACACCATGAGCGGATCGATGGCACGGGTTACCCTGCTGGTATACAGGGCAGGGACACTCATATCTTCAGTCGTATTGTTGCTGTTGCTGATGTGTTTGATGCTATCACATCTGATCGGGTTTACCGAAAAGGGTTGGGTTTCTCTCAAGCCAGGAAGTTCCTCAACGACAACCAACACCAATTTGATGAAAGCGTGCTCTCGGCCCTTAGCGAGTATGTGGCTGAGTATCCGGTTGGAGCCTACGTCAAGTTAGATTCAGGAGAGCTTGGTGTTGTCATTCGCCTGAATTGGGAGCATCAGGATCAGCCTGTTGTTAATCTAATCGCTGACCCTACGGGTAATAGGTACAAGAAACCTATCACCGTCAATCTTGCCTCTGACGGACGCAGAATCAATGAAGAAGTCATCTCCCTACGAGATTCACAAGCATCTTTCTAAACAAACCCCTCCCAAAAACCGATGATCGTGGCAAGAACCTATGTAAGAGGGTGGCCACATGAGTCTGTTTAACGGATTAGAAATTGCCAAAAGAAGCATGCAGGTACAAAGGAACCAGCTGAATATAGCTAATCATAATATCGCCAATGATGGTAGCGTAGGATACTCTCGCCAGGAGGGAATCCAGGTTAGTTCCTTTGTCACTAAGACTACCAAAGGTGTTGTAGGTAACGGTGTGGTAATGAGCCACATCCAACGGGCGCGAAACCCCTTCTACGACGCCCAGTACCGGCAGGAGAGTCAAAACCTTGGCTACTGGGACGTGCACCGCATGTCCATTGAACAAATCGAGTTCATCATGAATGAGCCAGGTAAGACCGGAATCGATCAAGCGATTACCGAGTTCAGGAAGGCCCTGCATGATTTGACGACTAACCCCCAAAGCTCTGCTGTACGGGCCAGTCTCCAACAACAAGGCAAGGCACTTACAGAGGTTATCTCGCATGTGTACCGCCAGGTGGAAGATCTAAAGAACCAGATTCATTCGGAAATAGATATCACCGTCAGGGAAGTAAACGGTATTGCCGATGAGATCGCCGCCCTCAACCGACAGATCTCAAAGCTAGTTACCACTAGCAGAAATGCTAATGATCTACTAGACCGGCGGGATCTACTCCTCGACCAGTTGTCATTCCTTGTAGACTATGAATACTCCATTGAGCCCAACAACAGTATGACGATCACCATTGGCGGCAAGGTGTTGGTGACTGACAATCAAGCTAATCATATCAGTGCTCTAACCACCGATGAAAATAGCAGTATCGTTTGGGAAGACAGCAGTTCCGTGGATCTAAAAGCAGGTGGATTACAAGCATTACTAGATATGGATCATAAGACTATCCCTGAATACCTCGATGCCCTGGATAAACTAGCCACAGGCTTGATCACCGGGTTAAACGAGGTACACCGGACTGGTTACGGTCTTGATGGCAGTACGGGGTTAGATCTCTTCACCGGAACTGGTGCTGGAGACATCCAGCTTGCCCCAGAGATAGCTGCTGATTACAACAAGATCGCTGCAAGTGACACCGCTGATGAAGAAGGAAACGCCGGAAATGCTCTGTTGCTCCTTGAGAAAATGGATGCCCGGATTATTGACGGCGGAAAGGCCAACTACCAGGAATACTTCACTGCTCTGATTGCCGGCCTAGGTGTTGAGGCCCGACATGCGGAGAACATGACGACCAATCAGACCATGCTGGTTAGACAACTAGGGAACCTGCGCTACAGCACCTCGGGAGTATCCTTGGATGAAGAGGTGGCAAATATTATCAAGTACCAGCATGCCTTTAACGCATCTGCCCGGGTTGTAAGCGTAATCGATGAGATGCTTACCACCCTAATCGAGCGGACCGGTAGATAGGAGGATGTACCATGCGCATTACAAACCAGATGATGGTGAATAACTTCGTTGCGAACCTACACAATAATCTGAGGGAGCTAGATAGGTATTACCAGCAATTGGCCACCGGCAAGAGATTTCAAAGGCCCTCAGACGATCCGAGTGGTGTAACCCGTAGTATGACCCTAAAGGCAAAACTTGCTGAGAATGCCCAGTATGAGAAGAATATTAACGAGGCCCTAGCTATCTTTGAGGCGAGCGAGACCGCGTTAGCCAATGTGAGTTCCGTGCTCGATCGGGCCCGAGATCTAGCGATCAAGGGTAACACTCCCTTAACACCCACCGATCGGCAAGCGATTGCCGCTGAAGTTACCGGCCTTATTGAACAGCTTGTCTCAGCGGGAAATGTATCCTCTGGTACCAAGTATGCCTTTGCGGGCAAAAAGGTGGCTACCTTACCTTTCCAGTCTGCAGGTGATGAGATCCAATTCCTAGGAACAAATGATGTTCCCGAATTTGAAATTAGTCCTTATGTGCGTATTGAAGTAGGTCTATCCGGTCAGGATGTCTTCTTCATTGATCAAGACACGTCTTTATTTGATGTACTCAAAGCCCTAGAAGATGCGTTAGTATCCAATCCGGAGAAACTAGATGAGTGTATCGGGACCCTAGATAAATCCATCGATCACACCTTACGCTACCGAGCTGAAGTAGGCGCGAAGTATAATCACTTGAGTAGTGTTAAAGAGCGGCTCAAAGAGACAGAGCTAAACCTGAAGTCATTACTGTCGAACAACGAGGACACAGACGTTGCTGAAGCGATCATGCAGGCCAAAACCAAGGAAAATGTTTATACCGCGTCACTAGCAACTGGGGCCCGGATTATTCAGCCCTCGTTAATAGACTTCCTACGGTAGACGAAAATGTCCATCGGTGAGCTAAGGCAACTTAGAATTGACATTACAGCAAGCGAAATAGATATTAGTTACCGTTTGGATCGGATCCAAGTAGACATCACGGAGCCCCTTGCGGATATTGGGCTAAAAGGTGTCCAGAGATTAAACCGAGAGTTGAGCCAAAGGGCTCGTCAAGCAGTCGACGAAGGTATCGCCAAAACAGCACGACAAGGGGATCGACATCGAAAGGAAATCACGTCTAAGGCAGCCGTTCTGCTAGAACCTCCTGCAAAGAGAAGTACTGCCATTAACGTCGATACTGCACCAAAGCATCCCCCGGCACTATCCGTTCAATCTGGCTGGTTCCAACTAGCCAGTATCCCAGGTTCAGTGAACATTGAACTAGTTTACCAAAAAACTACGAAGCATTCCACAAGTCGCGCTATTGACGTATATACTTAAATTGTTCTACGAATTGAACCAGGGGCTAAACAGAAACCAATACAACCCCGATATTGCTAGTGAGCCCAATATTTAGCTCAGTTAACAAGAATTCTGCACAAGCTAGTGCGGAGTTATCATCAAGCAAGAGACTAACGTAAGGAGGAAAAACAATGCGAATTAACAATAACATTATGGCGCTAAACGCACATCGTCAGTTGGGTGTAAACCAAGCTAACAGCTCAAAGTCCATGGAAAGACTCTCCAGCGGTATGAGAATTAACCGTGCTGGTGATGACGCAGCAGGTCTTGCAATCTCTGAGAAAATGCGTGGTCAGATTCGTGGCTTGAAGCAGGCTCAGAGAAATGCACAGGACGGCATTTCCCTGATTCAGACTGCTGAAGGTGCTCTGAATGAAACCCACGCTATTCTCCAGAGAATGCGGGAACTAGCCACACAGGCTTCCACCGATACGAATACTCTTACAGACCGCAAAGAGATCCAGAAGGAAATCAACCAGTTGCTTGACGAAATCGACAGGATTGCTGATAAGACTTACTTTAATACAAAGAAGCTTCTCGATGGAAACTTCAGCGGCAAGTTTCACATTGGTGCCAACCAAGGCGATAACATGGACATCAGCATCAATGCCATGAGCACCGATCAACTTGGGACTTTGACCAAGTCTGGCGGGGCAGGTGGAACTGGTACACCTGCAACGTCGTTCACAAATACCACTCAAGAAGTGGGTGGGAAAAGCATTACCCTAAATGGGACGTATTCTGGGACAACTAATGGGAAGCTGTATCTGCAGTCGGTAGCTGCTGGAGAGGATACTTATAAGTACCAATACTCGACAGATGGAGAAGATTGGACCGATCTCAATTCAGGGGCTGTGGTTCTAGGCGTTACACTGACGTTTACCGATGCTCCCGAATCGGAGGATAGCGTCGAAATCGATCTGGTGGCAGCTACCTCTGGCAGTGGAACTGCGACAAACATTAGTTCTTTGGAGGTTGCGGATAGCGACATCGATGGGCTTGATTCAGATCTAACAGATGACGACGTTGAGAATCAACTCGGTGCTGGTAATGTTGGTGTCTTGACTCAGAAGGGCGCTGATGCAGCGATCACGAACATCAACGATGCAATTGAGTTGGTATCTGCTGAGCGTTCAAAGCTGGGCGCTATACAGAACCGTCTCGAGCATACCATCGCCAATCTCGGCACCTCCGCTGAGAACCTCCAAGCTGCTGAGTCTCGGATCCGTGACCTTGATATGGCTGAAGAGATCATGGCATTCACCAAGAACAACATTCTCCAACAAGCTGCAACCGCTATGTTGGCCCAAGCAAATATGGCTCCTCAAAGTGTGCTGCAGTTGCTTGGATAGTTTGATAGGTAAGTTTATAGAAGGGCTCCGCGAGGGGCCTTTCTTTTTTGAAAGGCGTTGACTGAAAAGAGGGATAACATGGAGGTGAATAAGATGCCCGAAGAAAAAGGGATTATGTATGAGCTGCTAAATGTGGATGCCGATAAGGCGTCCGAAGAAAAGCTTCGCGCTTTGGTGAAGCATTTGCAAGGCCAGATGCGTGATGTATATGTTTATTGGGTGGGGAATTGGGGAAGAGGAAATCAGGCCTGCAGCACAAGAAATGGGCAATTTGTCTCAAAAAAAGAGGTTATTGATTATCTCAACGGCTAATCAAGTGTCACTGGACCGTAATTTTTGCCTACTTTTAGTCAAATCTCCTTCAAGTTCAGACCCCGTTAAGCCGGGGTCTGTTTCTCTTGTGGTGCCGAAGGTGGGAATCGATAGAACTAATGTTCTATAGTGTTGTCTGGTGCTGATATGCCCGTTTAGCGGGCTTTTTTGCGTGTGAGGGTGTTTCTATGTCCGCCCAGTATTGCCCTGTTATGAAAAATGCATGAGCAACTGATGGACAGAACTTGCTGCTCAAAATCTATGCACATTTCCAAAACATCATCCATTCATATGTACCCGTAGGATAGGGAGGATTGTTTGAGTGAGTATTCCGATCGAATAAGGCCACCTTCACGGAGAAAGAGGGCCACCCTCACGGTCAGATAAGGCCACTGTCACGGACTAGAAGGCCACCCTCTTTGTCACCGTTTTGCTCAAATTATC
>Ga0172382_10000629_pt1 | contig 66152 bp, 70 predicted proteins | sample Leawel138RmetaG_FD_122245 | JGI IMG/M metagenome (GOLD analysis project Ga0172382, IMG submission 122245) | Leachate microbial communities from a municipal landfill in Southern Ontario, Canada - Leachate well 138R metaG | ecosystem: Engineered > Solid waste > Landfill > Unclassified | place...
CCCGGGTGAGCGCAGCGAACGTTTGTGGGGGAGCTGGCCCGAGCCTGTGGGCCCGCAGCGCAGCGGAGGCCGTGGCCTTGCGCGGAGCGGACCGCCGGCCACAATCGGAGGGCCAGAAAGGCAGAACCACAGGCAAGGCCCGGGGCGTGTGTCGGGTACGGGCCAGCCGCGGGCACGGCAGTGCCATCTCCCCGACTGGAGTGCAGCTGGTGGGAGTGGGGGAAATCTTTGCAGATCAGCGGTGCGCCGCGCCCTTAGGATCGCTGGTATGCCCGACTTCGATGTGCAAGTTGATATCAATTACCTGGCCAAGGTGGTCACCGAGGTTCGCGACCTCGCCGAGACCGTCCGCACGTACGGCCGCGCCGGGGCATCCACCATCGCCGCCGCCACACCGACGGCACTGCACGTGATAGCCGCCTACCTCGAATCGGAGATGCGCAGCTGGGCTCACACCGATGGCACGCATGCGCGGCTGTTCAACGAGAAGCTCGGCGGGGAGGCCATCCGGTTTCCCGAATTGCGGGCGGTGTTGACCTATGTGACGCCGTCTCCGGTTAGCCGCGAGGTGCAACAGGCCGAACTAAGGGCCGCCGGCGCCCGCCTCAGGGCGGTGGCGCAGGAGTTGCCCTCACGCATGACGACGCAGTCGGTCCCGAAGTTCGTCTCTCTCATTGAGGAGCAGGCGGCAACCGTCATGGAGTTCGCCGATGGTCTCGGCTAGAACGGCAGGCCGGCGATGAGCCGCCGCAAAGCGACTCCGTGGGCGGCACCGGGCCTGCCCGACATTCGCCGGCAGTGGTGCAACGCTTTGGACAGCCTTGTCGACCACCAATCCAGCGCCCTCGCAGAACCGTCCGAGGCCCTGGGAGCTGCGGGGGAGAGCCTTCGAAGGTTGAAGCGGCTGCAGGCGAAGCTGGCCGAGACGCTGAGTCAGATGAGCGGCGAAGCCGACATTATCAAACGTGCTGAGCTGTACTGGGTTTCACGCGACATGGTGGACGTCGCGCTCGACGCCGCCGACTCCCTTCCGGAGTGGACGCCCGCTGTCGCCGCGCCGGCTCCGACTGGGCTGTTGTGTTGGGCAAAGCCGGCCGGAAGTGTGCCATGGAATGCGTTGAGCCCCAACGATCCCACCGAGGTTTCGTGGGACGGGGTGTGGTGGTGGTCTCGCCCCGACGGGGTGCTGCAAATTCAGCCGTTGTCACGGTTGACTAAGAACCCCGAGCTGCTCGCCCCCTACGGGGTGTCTTCGCCACTATGGGTGACCAACCCGACGCTGCTGCTACAGCCGTTGGTGCCGCGCACCGCTGAGGTGGCCCGATCGGCTGAGGCGTCACCGTTGGTCAGTGTCGTCGGGGCGGCCTGGCTCCTGATGGGCCAACCCACCGTCGCCTCCACGCGCGTTCTCGGCAGTGCACCGTCGACGCAGACCGAGGAAGGCTCTCGTGCGGCTGCGGACCCGAACCGGGTGAGCATCATAGAGTTGCGACGCCCCATGAGCCCGCCCGGGGAACGCGATGGTTCATCGGGTGACCGTCAGTACCGACACCGATGGTGGGTGGGCGGTCATTGGCGTCAGCAGGCGTGTGGGCCCAACCATGCCGATCGGCGCCCGAAGTGGATCGCCCCGTACGTCAAGGGTCCAGAAGGCGCCCCACTCAAGACCGACCGCGTTCACGTGTGGCGCCGCTGAAGACAGCCGAACCCCGGGGCGGAACCTTTCGTAGCTGATCGCGTTTTGTGGGGTGTGGGAACCGAGGAGTGATATGCCTGGCAGGGTTGAATGGTCGGAACTTGGTGGCGATGAGGCTGAGACGGTCTTGGCCAACTTGCTTTATAGCGAGCGTAGGTCTTCGACCCGGGTCCGCCCATCGCGTGGCGACTTCGGCATCGACGTGCTAGACCCGAGCAAACGCGAAGCTGGCAAGTACGACGTCTATCAGATCAAGCGCTACGCGAAGACGCTCACTGCCTCGCAAAAGAAGGAGATAGAGAAGTCGTTCCGGCGGGTGCTGGTAGGTCTAGTCCGCAGAGAACCGCCCGTGCCGCTGGGGGATTGGTACCTGATCGCGCCAGTCGACAATACCGTCGACAATCAGCTCGACTGGTTTCATTCCATGCCCGATAACGTTATCAACGAGATGTTCGAGGATGCCGAGCTCGCGCTGAACGAGGACGAAAAGCAACGCATTACCGCGTGGCGTAACGCCCCTGGGCGAGTCATCAAGTGGGAAGGGCGCGCATTTTGCGAGACGCTGGCCGGTGAATACCCCTACGTCATCGACTATTACCTGCACGGTGGCGCCGAGCGTCTCCGCTCGGCGGTCGCTGAGATGTCAGCGATCCTGCGGCGCGACGTATCGGCGGGAGAAGCATTGAGTACGGGAACCGTTGATGACGTGGCGCTCGTAACACCAGCCGAGATTTCTTCGCATCTCGACCGGATATTCAAGGTGCTCGACACTGACCCACACTTTAGATACGAGTTCAGCATTGACCTCGAACCCGGTGAGATTACACGCCGTGACGGCATGATTGCAGCCACGCAAGAGATCCAACCTGACGGCCGAACACTTACTTTCCGTGTGTACCAACGCTTCTCCGAGTCACAGCGTGAACGCCCGATCCCATTTCGGCTGCGGTTCGCAGCCGAGGATGCGGCTTTCGATGAAGACGCTTACGACAGTTGGCGCAAGTACGGAACGCCGTTGAGTGCGCCGGCCGAGGTCGACATTGATCTGCCCGGGGGTCTGGGGGTTCCGCTGTCCGGGGGGCTCACCGAGGTACTCCTTCAGAGCCAGGGCGAAGACTATGCTGCACGTTTTCGCATCCGCAGGTCCGACGGAACATACAGCCCCACATTGACCTTCTCGATCACGGCTAGGACCGGCCCCGAGCAGACCGGCGTGTGGGAGTCGGGCACTGATGAGTCGGGTTATCTGACGTTTGACACTCGTACGGATCTTGAAACACGTTCCGGCACCTGGGGTTTCACCAGGGCGCGAATCGTCGGTGAGGAGATCGATGCAGTCCTGCCCAGTATCGAGTTCCTCCAGAGCATCGCCACTGGCAACGTTCTGGAGGTCGCTCAGCGAGTCGGCCCGTTCGTCGACTACCGTGAGATCCCTTCTCATGAGGCCGCCTTCCCCGACGACGTCATGGTCTATCTGCGGGCACTGTCTGTCATTCAGACTTCGACGTCTACGCCAGTCCTTATCCCGGATTTGACGACTGTTAGCGCCACTGATGCTCGCGACGTAGCCGAGGCCGCGGCACTGATCGGTGGTCAGACCGTCTTCGGCGACTGGGCATCAATCCGGTTCAAGGACGACGCATCCTCGCCGACAGTAGGGCCAAACCTAGAGGAGCGTGAGGTCAGTCTTGACGACCACTATGAGGTCCAGATCATCGAACCGTTGATCGTGAAGATCGGCGACCAAGAGTTGACGCTCGGTGCTGTCGAAAGGCGCTTGCTGTCAGTGGGTTACGAGATCGACGATGGCGAGATCGTCGGCCGCCCGCTCACCAATGACACCGCTTACCGCCGATACTTAAGAGGCCTGCCTGCGCCCGACCGAAACAGCCGGCCGGTGAAGGGAAAGTATCTCGGCACTCGGTCGGAGGCGTTTGACGAGCAACAGTAATGCCCGATCAATAGGCTAGTCTGCTACGGGAAGCGGCAGGTAACAGTGACGCGCTGCCACCGGTGAGTACCTTCGAAGCGTGACCCGCCCTTCGCTGTTCCCCGACCGCCTCGCGGCCCCTGCGCCCATGTTGGCGACGCTGGGCCAGGCCCCGCACGGCGGTCAGTTTGCTGTAGAAGTGAAGTTTGATGGCCAGCGGGGAATGCTGACTGTAGATCCCCGGGTGCGGGTGACGTCCCGCAATGGGGCGGACATCACCGAAACCTTCCCCGAGTTGTCCGCGGTCGCAGCTGCAGTCGGTGGCCGTCGAATGATCCTCGACGGTGAGATCGTCGCCGTCGACGAATACGGGCGCCCGTCGTTTAGACGGCTTCAGCGGCGGTGGCCTCAGCAGCGTCGGCCCAGCGGGCAGCTCGTGCGTGAGGTGCCCACGCGATTTCTCGCCTTCGATGTGGTGAACATCGACGGCGAAGACATCACGCACTGGCCTTACCGGGAGCGCCGCGAGCTGATGGACACACTGATGGTGGTGAAGCGTTCGCCAGCACTGACGGTGCCGAGGCACTGGACCGATGTCGCTCCTGCGGACATGCTCGCTATCTGCGCTGATCAGCACCACGAGGGCATCGTGTGTAAACGACTGGATTCGCCATACCGGTCGGGCCGATCCCGGGACTGGATCAAATGCCCAGTGCGCGCGACAACCGAGGCGGTGGTCGTGGGGGCGTTCGCCGGCCGTCGCGGTGAGGTTGGGGCCCTGATCCTGGCCGCCCACGACGAGGCGGGACGCCTCGTGCTGTTGGGTCAGGTGGGCACGGGTTTTAGCGGTGCCGAACGTCGCCGTCTGGCCACACTGTTGGCCGGGACAGAGGTTCCAGCGCCGCCGGTGGCGGAGGGGGCCTCGATGTCGGGGGTCCAGTGGTTCAACCCGCGGTATGTCGGTGAAGTTGCCTACCGCGAGTATCACGCGGGCAAAGGTCTGCGCCACGCGTCGTGGAAGGGACTCCGTACTGCGCCCGTGTCGGGGGTGTGTTTGCCGCGCGATGCCGGCGCGGCGCCCGGCTGATTACGAGTGGGTGCCCCACCAGGCGTAGAGCTGGTCCAGCCGAGGGTCGGTGGGGCCACCGGATTGCACGTCGGCGATGAGCCGTTGCGCGTCGTTGGTCCACACCACGCGCGGGCGCCCATTGTTCAGCCCGCACAGCACGGTTCCGCGGGTGACGGCGGGGGTGTCGTTGCGTCGCCACGGGCCGGGAGTTCAGTGGCCCTCTCGACAGTTGTCGACCGAACTCATTCATAACCCCTTGGTGATGGGTTCAGCATCGCCATCGAGGTCGTCATGAACCGCGCGGGCCGGCACGCTGGCTGGCCAATACTCTGCTGCCGGCGGGGGTCACGCGGCTGGTGAACATGAAGTCGCCGGGTGTGTTTATGCGGGTCAGCGGATCGTCGTCGTCGCTTACGTCGAAAAGTGGTGCGAATCGCTTGGGCGACGGACTTGTGCGTTTAGGTGGACGGCTGGGGGCATCGACAGAAGCTAGTGCGATTCCGACTGCCACTGGTAGCTCTCGTTGGCGCTGAGGTCGGAGTCGGCGGTGAGAAAGCCGGCCTGCACGATGAGGTCGCGATGGTCATGTCCGCGACCCTCGATGACGGCGTGGCCGCTACAAGAAGTACACGTGCTCGGGCGTGACGATCGATGTGATGGTGCTGGCGAGTAGTTCCGCGAACTTCGCCTTGGAGGCGTCGGAATTCACGACGACCGCCAGCGTGGCCTCCCGGTCCGGAAGGTATACCGCGACGGTGATGTAGCCGGCGATAGCCACGTTGTGCCCGACCCACCACGGAGCGTTGAAGATCGCGAATGCGTAATCCATGCCGTCGGCTATTGCGCCCCGCCGACCGCGATCGACTGGCCCACCGCCCCGACCATGCCACGGTGGAGATAACCCCTTCACCACCCGCAGCAACTCGTCGAGGTTGCGGCCGGTGCTCAGCGGGTAGTAAATGAGTGCGGACGACGCCGGCGGGGTCCACGATGAACACCGCGCGGACGGCTTTGGTGGAGTCCTCGCCGGGGCATGATCATGCCGTACCTGCGGGCGACCTCCATCGTGATGTCTTCGATGAGCGGGAACGTTACTTCCACTCCGCTCATCCCGTTGAAGGCGATCTTCTCCTTGATGGTGCGCAGCCACGCGATGTGCCTGTAGAGTCCGTCGACCGACAAGTCGACCAGTTCGGGTGTTGTACTTGCCGAACTCGTCCTGCATCGAGGCGAACGCGATGAATTCGCTGGTACATACAGGCGTGAAATCGGCCGGACGGGAGAACGGAGAACAAGATCACCGACTTAATTCTTGTAGTCTCCCCGGAAAGTTGATCGGTCCCTGTGTTGTCGATGCGGTGAATTCCGGCGCTGGATCGCCGATGAGGGGCATCGCTGCCACGACTTCGGATGCATTGTCCGCGCTTGTCATCATTGACCTCCATGGTTTTGGGGATGAAAGTTTCCTACCACAACTCTATACCCGGAGGGGTATAGACCAGCCTCCTGTCCCGGCGGCTGTGACGCACAGATTCCACTGCCGTTCCAGTGCATCGGTCAACGCGCGAGACACCGTCGAACTCACCCCTTCGGTTTCGGTGCCACTAACGGGGCCGGGTGTTTACCATCTTCCTGTCAAGCAACCGGTTCAGTGGGCATCGCGAGGGTGATCCAGTCATGAAGTCCACCTCGATAATAGGCCAGGGCGGAGGCTGGAAATCCGTTCTTCAGCAGTTCGCGGATGGCGTCGGGAGATTGGGGGCATTGCGGGCCGTTGCAGAACAAGACGTTTACTCGTGACGCATCGAGTTCACTGCTTCGGTGCGCAATCTCGTTGTGAGGGATGCTGACAGCTCCCGGGATGGTCACGCCGCTTCTCGAATCGGGTAGTCGAGTGTCGAGGAGGAGGGCTCCGTCGCGCAGGCTCTCGATCAGTTCGAGCTCGGCGACGGTCACGACGCCCGGCGCGCATTGCAGGGGCTGCAATTCCCCCCAGGTGGTATCCACCGCGACGAGGTCTGCTTCGTGTTCCAGCGGCTGAGGGACACTGGAGGGAGCGTGTTGACGGCTTCTGGATTGACGCTGGACGTTAACGGGTGCATTCGGCATTCCCGCAGCCTAACTAACTACGCCGGCCCGATTGCCGGCGGTCGGCGCTGAGGGAATCGATCACTGCCCGCACTTTCGTCAAGACCTGTTCGGCAAAGGGAGAGGTCGGTGTCGCCGGTTACGTCCACGAGTAGTGGTGGGGTTCATGGCTTTTGCGTGGACGACGCGTGCATCGGTCGGATCGGCGCCGGCCACGACGTTGCCCTGGCGGCGGGTTGCACGCGCCCAGGATCGGATGGTCCCCCTATGTCCTCACTGGCTGTGGTTCTCAGCGTGGTCTTCCCATGGATCTCGGGCAGAATGCCCACTCCGTTCTGCGCCAGTACTTCTCGCGCACGCTTGTTGAGCGTCCCTCTGGATGACGACCACGGAGGGTGTCTCGGTCACTTCCGATGCCGATGAGAGTTCGGGCTGCGGAACTTCGTCTGCACCACCACTGTGGTGACATACGGCGGTACCCCCGATGACCGGCCCGCGCCGGACTGTCGGACCGAGCGTTGAGGGGCATCGTGACGGACGGGCGTCGTCGGCACGCTAAGTGACGGCACGGACGCGAAACCTGTTGCGCCCAAGCCGAACTGACCCCTTCGCCAATCCGGGGTGTGGTAGGCAACACTGATGCACCGAGAACGCAGTGCCCGACAATGATCGTCATCCGCCGACCCCAGGACGCCGAGGCCCACCTCGCCGACGCCGTCATGTGCTGCCCGCACTGTGGCGGCACGCTGGCCAAATGGGGATACGCGCGCGAACGCACCGTCCGCGCGCCGGGTGCCGCGACAGTGACCGTGCGCCCGCGGCGACTGCGGTGCCGCAACTGCACCACCACCCACATCCTGCTGCCGACCGCATTGCAGCCGCGCCGCGCCGACACCACCGAGGTGATCGGAATAGCGTTGGCGCACAAGGCGAATGGCTTGGGGTTCCGGCGCATCGCCACCCTCATGGGCCGGTCCGAATCAACGGTGCGGCGCTGGCTGCGCCGCGCCACCGACACACACCTGAACTGGGCATGCCAACAGGGCGCGACGCGACTGATCCAACTTGCCCCTGAGGCGTTCACCGAGATCCGCTACGCCGGCAACCAGCTGCGGTACACACTGACCATCCTCAGCGCGGCCGCCTACTGGGACCGCCGCCGTTGCGGGTTCGAGGAACCACCGTGGACGCTGATCGGCATGTACACCCGCGGCCGCCTCCTGGCCCCACCGCGCAGCGGCTGAAATCGAGTCCACCGCGCGCGTCTATGCTCGCGGCACGGCGTCACTGCGTCGCCGACCGACCATCACCATGCCGACGATGCCGTCACCGCACCGATCACCCCGTCAAGCTGCCGACCAACGGCCCCAACCTCGTCTTCATCGACAGTGACGGACAACACGCGCTGAGCCGGCGGCGTCGAATGTGGTGTGCAGCGCGGTCGAGATTGCAATGCTCATCGCGTGGTTCCTCTCGTTTTGGGCCGTGGCCGGCGGTGGACCGATACGGGCGTCAGACGTCGGGGCCGAGTCCGGGTTTCGGACGGGCTTGGCCGAGGATGTGGGCGAATCGGGGAAAGTGCCGCAGCGGCGCGTAGGAGAACCGGTCCAGTGTTTCGATGTCGAAGCCGGCGGCCCGGATCGCTGCGGTGGTGTCGCGGTTGGGATGGCAACCGCCGCCGATCCGCGACCACAGCGGGGTGATCGCATCCTCGAGCAGACCCAGCCAGGGGGTCTGCGAGCGTACGTGTTCGAAGAACCGCAGCTGCCCGTCGGGCTTGAGGACGCGGCGCATCTCGGCCAGCGCCGCCCGCTGATCGGGAACCGAGCACAGCACCAGTGATGCCACCACCGCGTCGAAGCCGCCGTCCTCGACCGGCAGCGCCGTGGCGTGTCCGGCGAGCACCTGCACCGGTACCGGTGCCGACTCGGCGGCCTGGGCGGCCAGGCCGCGCAGGTGGTCATCGGGCTCCACGGCCACAACTTCGGCGACGGTGGGCGGATAGTGGCCGAAGTTCAAGCCGTTGCCGGCACCGACCTCGATGACGCGGCCCGACAAGCCGGCCAGGGCATGGTCGCGGCGTTCGGCGGTTCCGCGTTCCTCCGATTCGGCGCTGATGCGTTCATACATCCGGGCGAAGCGCGGATGTTGGAACGTTGACAGATCCATGCGCCGTCCTTTCATCCGTCGGCTGGTGTCGGCTGCTCATACTCCGGCCAACTCCAGGTTCGTTGGGTCAGCCGTGCCCGTGATGGGCAGGCGGCGGCTGGGTTTCCGCGACGGGTGGCGCGGGGATGTTGAGCGCTATGGTGGCGGGGCCGGCCGCAGGTCGTCGGGTCGAGTAGCTGATCCCATTCGGCTCGACACCGACCGCGACGGTCGCCGCCACCGTCTGGCTGGCCAAGTCGATGACGGAGACCGCGTTGTCGTAGCTGTCGGTGACCCAGGCCCGCGTGCCGGCGCGGTCGATCACCACGCCGTGCGGCCCGGCGCCAGTGGGAACCGCGGCGCGTACCGCCATCGTGGTGGTGTCGATCAGTGACGCTGCATGCCCTGGGGCTTCGCGGGTACCTTGATCGGCTGACACCACCGTCGCCTCATCGGGGGTCAGGTACAGCTGCACCGGTGAGGCCGACACGGCGACGCTGCCGACCACCTTGCGCGCACTGAGGTCCACTTTCACCACCGCAGGTGGTTGGGTCGTGCCGGTGTAGGCAAAGCGGCCGTCGGCGGTGACCGCGACCTGCGCTGGTCCATCGCCCACGGGTACGGCGCCCAGCATCCAGTCGGTGCGGGGGTCGATCAGGTCCACCGCTCCGGCCATGTGGTTGGCGATTACGATCACCGAACCGCCTGCGGCTGCACGCAGCCCGTGCGGCATCCCGCCCACGTCGATGCGGCCCACCGGTTGCAGGTTCGGGCTCTGATACACCGAGACGGTGCCGTCCCCGGAGTTGGCCACATAGACCTTGCCGTTGGGAGCCTCGATCACATGGGCCGGCTCCGGCCCCGTCGGGGCGGTCGCCGTGACGCGGTAGGTCGCGGCGTCGATGGCGACCACCGTGTTGGTGGTGTTGCTGGACGCATATACCGTGGCGCCGTCATGGCCGACCTGCACGTTGTGTGGCCCTGGCATTCCGGTCAGGGTTGTCGATACTGTGTTGGTGGCCGCGTCGAGGACCGTCAGGCTGTTTCCGCCTTCGTCGGCCACCCACACCGATCCGGTCGCGTCGGCGGGCGCCCGTGACGCGGGGTTGGTCGTTGACTGCCCCGAGTCGGTCGTCTGGCCAGCGGAACAGGCTGAAACGGCAGCGAGCAAGGCGGCGGCCAGAGCAGCGCGTGTTTTGCTGGTGACCGCGCCGGTCCGCAAACGATTCAGACGAGGCCGTCGGCGTCGGGATGCGTCGGAAAAGCTCATCGACATGGGGACTGCATACCCCGGTAGGTATCGCTCAAACGCATCTGCACGCAGCCAGTGTAGGCACAGCAATTGCCGCGACCGCCGGTATCGCGGGCGCTCGCTGATGAGGAACACGACGCACTCACGCCAGAGACGACTTCAGCGACATCCTCAGCGGGTATGGCGCCTCGTAAGAAGTCGTCGAAAGCGCCTATAATCGATAACTCGCCAGGCAAGGCGCGCTAGAGACGGACTCGCCGATCGACCACCCGCCGATGGCGCCGGATCCTACTGCCCGGGCCCCATACCTCCGGGCGCCATCGGGCCGGGCCCCATATCGCCGGGCTCCATCGGGCCTGATCCCATACCGCCGGGCGCCATCATCGGGCCAGACCCCATACCTCCGGGCATACCGGGGTTCATCGGCAGGCCGCACCTGGTGCTCAGATCCTGAACCGGCTGGTGGATATTTCGTAAGGCGGCAGCGACGTCGGGATGGGTGTCGTTGTAGGCCTTGATCACGTCGTGTCGCTCCTGTGGCGTGGCCTGACTCCTGGCGTCCACAAACACCTGCTGGACATCCGGGCGCGAGTCCAGATAATCGGCCATCTGAGTCATCGCTGCGGCGTGCGCACGCATGACTGCCGCCGGGGAACACGGATCTGGCGCCGGCTGGGCTGTCGCAGCGCCCGCAGCAGCCAGCGCCACCACTCCGGCGACGCTAGCAGCGGCGATGAACCGTGGCGTGCATCCGCCCGTAAATCGTTGCCTCACTGTCATCGTTCCTCCTGATCGCTACTGAACAACACCCCTGGTTCCCGCTGAACCGACGATGGTCGAAACTTCGCAAACACGGCGGGATCGGTCGCCGACCGCACTCGTCCACCGGAGCCTGCCCCCAATCGACACTACGCGCTCGACGACTCGAGAATTCCCACGTCTCGCTTGCTGCCGTTTGCGGACGCACAGATGACGTGGACGCAGACCATATCCAATGCGCCATTCGGGTTGTGCCCCGCCGACACCACCCCAAGATGTCGGACTCCCATCGTTGATGAGTGCGCCGCCTGCGTAGGGGGATACGGCGCCGTGATCTGATCATTCTGCGCGGCGAGCGGTTAACCGTGCACGTTGACCGTGGCCATCATGCCGGCGTCTTCGTGATCGAGAATATGGCAGTGGTAGACGCTGCGGCCGGCGAATCTGGTGAAGGCGATGCGCAGCCGGACCCAGCCCTGCGGCGGGATTAACACCACGTCCTGTGGTACCCCGAGGGGTGGGGTGTTGTCGCTGCTGGCCAGCACGGTAAACGGCCAGACATGCAAGTGAAATGGGTGCGCCAGCGTGCTGGTGTTGGTGACGGTCCAGTCCTCGACCGACCCCAAGGTGGTCGACTGGTCATCGCGCGTCGGATCGAAGATGCGTCCGTCTATGGTGAAGGTCATCCCGCCACCTCCCATACCCATGCCCATGCCCATTTGGAACGCGATTTGGCGTTGGGCGACTACCGGTCCGGCGGGACGTGCTTCCACCGGCACGGATGCGGGCAGCGGGGCAGCGCTGGCCGGTGGCCCGTCGACGGTCATGGTGGCCAGGGAGACCGGTTCGCTGGAGTCAGTCCCGCCTCCCATCATGCCCATGCCGCCGCGTTGGAACGGTTCAGTGATGAGCTCGAAGCGGCCGGGGGCCGCCGGGTGAACGATGACGTCGGCGCGGTTACCGGGGGCCAGCATCACCTGGCCGGTGCGTGCCGGGCGGGGAAGGTAACTGCCGTCCTGGGCGATGTGCAGCAGGTCGTGGCCCTGCAGCGCAACGACCAGCACCCGTGATACGCAGCCGTTGATGATCCGCCAGCGTTGCAGCGCCCCGGGGGCGGCCGCAATGGCGGGTTGATGCTGGCCATTGACCAACACCAGCTGGCCTTCGCGTCCCATGGCGCGCTCCATGGCGCTGGGCCGGGCAACGCGGCCGTCGCCGGTCAACGTGATGTCGGTGACCAGCAGCACCCGGTCGGCCGCTACCGCAAACTCCGGTTGCTGCCCAGGGGCTGGGTCGACCAGCAAGGCACCGGCCAGGCCGCCGAAAATTTGGTCGGCCACCACGCCGTGGTGATGCGGGTGATACCAGAAGGTCCCGGTCGGATGATCGGGCGGAATGCGAATGCTGTAGTCCAACGAGGCGCCCGGGTCGACGCGCAGGAAGGGGTTGTCGCTATTGCCCAGTGGTGACACCCGCAAGCCGTGGGTGTGCAGATTGGTCGGCTGATCGAGTTGGTTGACGAGGCGCACTGCCAGCTCGTCGCCAGGGTGTACTTTCAGGGTGGGTCCCGGTAAGGAACCGTTGTATCCCAATGCATGGGTTTCGCGCCCGATTAGCCGTGCCCCCGCCGCGGCGGTGAGTTGCACCTGCAGTCGCCCGTCACGACTGTCCAGCCGCGTCGGCTGGGTCAACTCAGCTCCAGTGTCAGCAGCATCTGACCAGTCACCCGAACCGGGGCCGCGAGAACTCGCCATCCAGCCAGTCACGCCGGACGCGACGGCGGTGGCGCCGAGCGCACCGAGAGTGATGGCGTGCCGCCGACTGATCGGTGCCGGCGTCATGTCAGCTGGTTGCGGCGCCGCAGGTATTCGTCTTCATCGATCTCGCCCTTCGCGTACCGCTCGTCGAGGATCCGGCGGGCCGAATTCTGCTGAGGCGGAATGGGCCCGACACTTCGATCAGCGACCAACCGGTACCCGAGGTACACGATCAACGAAATCCCGATAAGCACCAGCAGCGGCCAAGCAAGCCACCATCCGCCCATCCAGGTACCACTCATCACCGTCGTTACCTCCGTTGCCAACATCATTCAGGTTCACGGTCCAGTCCCCGAGCGCAGCGGCTCGTTTCCGTCAGCCCACGACCGCACCGCTTCAGGTGTGCGCTGCAGCGCGGTCCGTGGCCACTCGGTTCGAACGCAACGCGCTATATACCCCGAGGGGTAAGCCAGGACAGCTGCCACTGTACCCCCGCGACCGAGGCGTTCATCCTCGACCGCGCTACCCCCGACGGCTATTCGGATAGTTCTGATACCGCCTCCTACCAATTCCGATGGTGCCCATCTTGTCCTTGAGTCGGCGAATGCTGACCCCGTTGGGTGTGCCGTCGTGTCGGATTCGCGGGACCACGAACATCGCGAGGCCCTTCGTTCCGGGCACATCGGGATTGACCCGGGCCAGGGTGACGATGAGGTCAGCGCCGACGTTGGAAGCAAACCACTTCTCGCCAGTCAGCCGCCACTGGCCGGTCGGGACGATCGCGGACAGCAGTTCGTCGCGTTGCTCGACGGTGGCGAAGCGCTCCAGCACGGTGACGGTGCCGTGGGCGAGTTCCGGCGGACAACACAACGCCATGTCGGCCTGCCCGACGAGGTAGTCGAAGGCGTCCAGCAGCGGGACTGGCGCCCGACCGTGGCGCTGCAACCGGGCGGGGTCGTGATTCCAGCCGACCAGACCGTAGTTGAAGACCTCGTCGAGGTTGGCCAGCCAGTCCGGGTGATGCTCGACCCGGCTGACGTCACGCCCGAGCTTGTCGTAACGGGTCAACACGTGTCCGACTGCGTCGTAGACGTCGGCTCGTCGCACCAGCTCAGTGCCGGCCGGATTTCCCAACTGCGACAACGACTTCTCGGCCCATCGCCGGACCGTGGGCGTCAAGTAGGTGGCCAGGGTCCGAGCCAGGTTGGGATCGGCGGTGTAGTAGTTCACTCCGCGCCCGGACTCCAGTTGCCGGTACCAGCTGTCGCTGGTGGTGGCGTCCAGCGCGAACGGTGGATATACCTGGGCGATCGATGACGGGTAACTGGCGCGGTGATCGGCCGGCGTGTTCGCCGACTTGAATGGCGACACGTCCATCATCGGGCGCTCCTCGCGATCGGGATCGGATCGGGGGGGCGATTGGACGGGGTCGGTCGGCACTGTTGATTCATGGTGGTCCTCTCCTAGGGGTTGCTGCGGCGGCGTGGTCAGTGGTCGTAGTCGTTCTGGGGGCCCCGCTCAGGGCCGGGTGTTCGGTTGGTGGAGGTGGGGGCTGGCAGCCGGTGGCACAACACTTTCCGGGCTGCCGCGTCGACCTTTGCCGTCCGCCGGCGGCCCCGCGGTCGATCAGGTTGGCCACCAGTTCGGTCTTCTCCGCGATCGGGTACTGGCGCCAGATCTCGCGTTTCATCGCCTCCGGGGAGCCACCGCCGTGCAGGGAGATGATCGAATACCAGCCGCCCTGATAGGAGGCCGTCAGGTCCTCGATCAGCCGTGACACCTCCAGGCGTTGACGCGCCGGGATGTCGTCGCGTCCGCCGAGCACTGCGGCCAGCGCGGCCGTGGTGACCGGATCGTGGTCCTCCTCGGGTCCCGGCAGGGCGACGACCAAGCCGCCGGACACGTAATGGGCGAGGCGGTGCATGTCATAGATCTGGTTGGCCAGCAGGAGTTTGCCGATGTTGGCGAACACCGCATCGGGGGTCACGGTCCCCGAAGGTTCGGCAGCAGCGTAGGTGGAGGCCGTGACCCCGCACGCGTAGAACCCTTCGACGATGGTGATCAGCTCGACCATCGCCTCCCGGATGTGGCCGTGCACGTTCGGGTCCAGGCCGTTCGCCTCGATCATCAACGCACCGGCGCAGATCAGCAGATCCCCGAACCCGGCGCGAGCGCCGATGCACGAATGCCAATGATGCGTGGCGTAAGTCGTGGTCAAGGTGCCCCAAAGTTCGTATTCGGCTTCGAGGAACAACGGTTCCCAGGGGACGAACACGTCATCGAAGATCACCACCGCGGTGGACTGGCCGTACCGGGACGAGAACGTCGCCGCCCGCTCACCTGGGTGCCCGGCCGGGCGCGCCACCATGGTGATGCCGGGGGCATCCACCAGGACCGCGCACGCCACCGCGAAGTCGGCGTCGTCCGCGGTCACCGTGCGACACGGCATCACCAGCAACCCGTGCACGTACGGGGCGCCGGTGACGATGGCCTTGGTGCCGCGGATCACTATGCCATCCGGCCCGGCGCTGTGCGACGTGGACGTAGACGTCCGGGTTGTCTTGTGCGCCGGGCCGTTTGGACCGGTCGCCCTTCGCATCGGTCATCGCGACCCCCAGCGTCAGATCCGCGTCCTGCACGCGTGCGAGATAGGCGCTGAACCGTTGGTGGTAGCCGGTGCCGTGTTCGGGGTCGGCCCGGAAGCTCACCTGATGCAGGGCCGCGAGTCCGTCGTGGCTCAAATACCTTTCCGCGCAACCAGATTCCTGGCAATCCAACCGGACCGCCTCCAGCTTGGCCAACAGCTCCGTTGGCGAGGCGTCCAGCGCTGGCATCCGGTCGACCGTGCGCCCATCCGGGGTGCAAGCGGTCCTCACCTCCCGGCAATGGGCGGCGTCGATGACGGCCGGGGTCGAGACGGAGCGCCCGCAGCGTAGCGATGACGAGCGGTCCTGATGCCGCGCCGACGCCGGCGCATCAGCGACGGGTTGCCGAAAACTGGACCAGGCTAAAGTAGCGCTCAGCGAGCGCCGCTGCACCATGCGGCAGCTACCTCCCAAAGGAGGACAGATGCACGATGACGACGCCGGGACAGGCCTTGGCAGCGCTGACAAGACGCCGCCCGCGGGTCCGGCCACGTGGGACGAGCGTTATGCCGCCCCCGGATACTTGTTCGGCACGGCACCGAGCCGATTCCTCAAAGAGCACAGGGATTACCTCGTCCCCGGCGCAAAGGCTCTGACCGTCGCCGACCGCGAAGGGCGCAACTCTGTCTTCCTCGCCGCGTGCGGCCTGCGAGTGACCGCCATGGACATCTCGCCTGTGGCCGTCGAGAAGGCCCGTGCACTCGCCGCCGAGCAGGACGTCTCCGTCGATTTTCACGTGGCCGACATCCTGGACTGGGACTGGACACCCGATGCCTATGACCTCGTGTCTAGCTGGCCGGCATCGCTGAAACCGTGCGCGACAAGCTCAAACACGTGATCGATGCCCTGTGAGGGCGTGACAGGAAAAGGGACGCCCATGAAACTGGTGCAGTTCGATTTTCCCTACGATGGCCCCTTCGGCCCGGAGATGACCGAGGCCATGGACGGGCTCGCCCGGTCCATCCCGGACGAACCGGGCTTCATCTGGAAGATATGGACCGAGAATCAGGCCGAACGCGAGGCGGGCGGCATCTACCTGTTCGCCGACGAACAATCCGCACGGGCCTATATCGGCAAGCACTCTGCCCGGCTCGAGGAGTTCGGCATCGGCAACGTTAGGGCCAAGGTCTTCGACGTGAACGGCCCCCTGACCGCAATCACCCGAGGACCAGTGTGAACGCGCCGCGGGCCACCCGACCCCATCCGTCCTGGCCCCGCATTGTGGCGGTGCTGCGGGCTGGGGTTTTGCAATAGCTGTCGGGTGGTTCGGGTGGTGTAGCACTTCAGTGAACGCTTCATCTACCTAGTCCTCCCAAGTTTATCTGTAACGGTAATAGCTGTGTGTAAGACAGTTACCGAGGTGCGTTTGAATGCGCGGGATCTACGAGGAACACAGTGTTATCTGTAACGGTGTAACTGACGAGCGAGCCCGTTTTTTTGGGGGTACCCCATGCGATTCGATTGGTATGGCTCATCAGCCGCTGTTGCCGTTGCCGCGTAGACGGTGGATCTCGCCGTGGGCTGCGGCGAGCTGTTGTTGAAGGTCTCTGATTTCTGATTTGAGGGCGGCGATATCGTCGTCGTACTGGCGTTTCTGGGTGCGTAGTTGTTGGCGCAACGCAGCATCGACTGGCGAACGGGAGTTTGATGCTGTCGGTTCAGGGTCGGCGATCTGGGGCCGTGGTGTAGCGGAGGCAGCGCGGATTTGGTCGAAGAGGTCGGTGTGGTTGTAGATCGTTTTGCGGGCGACCCCTGCGTGGCGGGCGACTGCATTGGGGTTGATATTCATTCCGGCGCGCTGCATTTCGCGTAGCGCCTTCTTGATTTTGCGGCGGGCGTCGTTGCGGCTTTTGGTGCTGGCTTTTCTGAGGCCGGCGGTGGAGCGGGCAGCGGTCATTGATCCGTGGTGCGGGGTTGCTGGGCTTTGTCGAGGGCGGACTGGTGGGCGCCGCGAGTCTGGATCTGTAGCAGCGGCAGTCGCCTTCCTGCCCCGGTGCCGGCACCGGATACCGCCTCTTGGTCTGCGGTTGCCGACAGGCGTTCGATGATCGCTTCCAGCGAGCGCAGTTCGCGGCGGCGTTCGATCACCCAGATGTTGTCCTCGCCGAGTTCACGTCCGCTACGTCGGCGATACTGGTCACGGCGGGCGGCTAGCAGCGCCTCGGTCGCAGCGTGTTGCTGGCGTAGCTCATTGAGGTGGGTGGCGTCGGTGGCGAAGTGACCGCAGCCCAGACAGGCATTGCCCTTGTCGCAGTGTTTGAGCGGAGGGAGCAGGCAGACACCGTTGGGCAGGATCCGGTCGGTGCGGGCACCGAGCTGTGTCATCTCATAGATGTCGCTGGGGCTGATGGAGATGTCGGTGCCGTTGGCGCCGATCTTCTTGTGCTTGAGGAACTCTGCCTCGGCGGTGGCCGCCAAGGTGGCCGCATAGCGGGCGGTCATCTCAGGGCTCTTATGACCAAGGTAGCGCTGTACGACGTGGAACGGGACACCGTCGTTGAGCAGTTCGGTGGCCCGGGTGTGGCGCAGGCGGTGGGTTTGGGTGAAGCGCAGTGGTCGGCCGGCGCTGTCGGTGAGGTCGTGGCAGTCGTCGAGCTTGGCCAGCGATGTGCGGTAGGTGTTGTAGGAGCGGGGCTGCTGGCCGCGGTGCTGATTCTTCACGCCGAGGAACAGGTATCGGGGTGCCAGGTCGGGGTATGTCGTCTTCAGCCAGCTCTGCTGCTCGGTGATGATGTCGACGATGGCTTGCTCCACGAGGATGGTGGGGATGACGTCATCGACTTTGGTCTGCTGGTAGCGCAGCCGGGCCACGAACGTGTCCGGGTCGCCGTCGGTGGGGCGTTCCTGACCCGGGATGGCTTGCAGCGGATCATGGTCGAGCATCAGGATTTCTGAGGCCCGGCGCCCGGTCAGGGCTTGCAGGAGCCAGATCCGTGCGGCCTGGGGGTCGCCGAGGCCGGCGGCGACGGTGATCGTGCCGTCGGCTTTGGTCAGCACCACTTTGTGCCCGGCGGGGGCGGCCAGGACGTCGAGGTAGGTGAGCATGCGCTGCAGGTCGGCGGTGGCATACCAGGTGAGTTCGCGTTCGCGGCGGCGCTGTTTGGGCGCGTGCAGCGGTGACCACAGCGCGGTGTGGGTCAGCGTAATATCGCGCCAGCGGGGGTTGGCCGTCGCGGTCGCCGCATCGGCGGCGTTGTCGTGCATGAAGGTGTAGAACGCCTGGGTTTGGGCTTGCAGGGTGGCCACGGTATCGGCGGTGAGGTGTTCGGACTGGGTGGCCGCGGCGGGGGAACGCAGATACTCGAGATAGTCGAGGAACACGGTGCGCAGCTGATCGGGATCGGTGCTGATCAGCGGATCATCATGATAGCCGTGGTCACGGGCGAACCGGCCCAGCTGCGAGCCCAGGTTGCGGGCCCGGTCGGCGGCCGAGGACCAGACCAGCAGGTCGTAGGTCAACGCGCTGCGCAGCCAGAACCGCAGCCCTTCGCGCAGCCACGCCGGTTCGATATCGCGCAGCCGCACGGCGGTGTCGTGGCGGGGTTCGTGGTCGCGGCGCGGGATGCGTGGGTCGGTGCGCAGATCCCAGATGTCGTGCTCCCACCACGGGGTATCGGTGCAGCGCACCGATACCCACAGGTGCAGATGCTCGATGACATGGCGGATGTTGCGCCGCGATCCCGCCGACGGGAGCCGCATGTTGCGGCGCTGAAAGGTCAGGACCGCCTGGCGGAGCACGGCATTGGGGTCCAGGTCGGCGATGCTGGCCGGTGCCCTTCCGGTGCGGGCGCGGTGTTCGGCGATCGCGGCCGGCAGGGTGCGGGTCAGCCAGGCCAGCAGGGAGGGTTCGATCTTGCGTAGCTGCTGGTCCCAGCACGTCCAGACCCACCAGGCGATCTCGTCGCCGAATCGAGCAGGGGCCTCGGGAGTGAAATCGTGGCCGGCTCCGGCGCGGTGTGCTTGCAGGTAGAACTGGTTGCGCAGAAACACCTGATCAAACGGAGCACTGTAGATCGCATAGATCGGCCGGCGCCACGCCTCGGGGACCTGCGCCCATTGAGTCGCCCATGACCCCAGTGCGGGGGCGGGGACCAGCGTGGGTGCGGGCGGGTCAGTCGGTGTGGTCATGGTGCAGCCCTTTCCAGCCAGCGACGTAGCTGCGCCATTGCGCCAGGGTGCGCATCTCGGCGTCCTCGGTGACCCATCCGTAGGTCGAGAGCGTGGTCTGGATATCGGCGTGGCCCAGGCGACGCATCACCACGTGCGGCGGGGCCCCGGAGAGCAGCAGCGCGGTGGCGTGGGTGTGGCGCAGCCAGTGCGGTGACCACCGATCGGGCAGCACCCCGCCGGCACGTTTGGTCACCGAATCGATTTTGGCGTAGACGGTTTCGGCACGCATGGGACGGAAACGCACCCCGTGGGAGAGATTGACGAACACAAAATGGGTGTCCAGGTCGGGCACGTCCAGATCGGCGCCCTGGTCGACCAGATGCCACACGTAGGCCGAATACAGCGCCTCCAGATCGTCACCGATGTAGATGCGCCGTGCCAGTAGCGTCTTGCCGCGGGCCCCGCGCGGATGGTCTTGTCGGGCGGCCACGTCGATGAACGGTGTCCCGCCGGCGCCGATGTGAAAATCGTGGTGCCGCAACGACAGCGCTTCACCCAGTCGCATCCCGGTCTCGGCGAGCACCGCGAACAACAGCCGGTCCCGCAGCCCTGAGGGCGGCCCCGACCAGTCCTGTCCGGTCTGGGTGGCACAGCCATCAAGGATCGCAGCAACTTGGGTGGGCAGCAGCACCGGAGTGGCGGACTTGTTGCCGCTGCGCACCGTGTAGATGGGCCGGTCCTTGGACCGTGGTGGGCGGCCCACGCCGGCCAGCATCGGGATATACCGTGACCGTGATCGCTTGCCGCGGCTGGTGAACAGCCGCTGATACGGGCCGGCCAGCCCATGGGCATCAGCGTGGTAGCGGTAGAGCGCCAGCACCGCCGCGGCCCGCAGCTGGGTGCTCGCCGGGCCCAACCAGACCTCGGGGGCCCCGATCCGGGCGGTGCCCGGCAGGTCCCCGGTGCGCAGGTAGGCCAGAAACTGCCCGAACAGGCTCGTGCTGATGTTCTGCCAGTCGGTGCCGGTGTGTTCCAGCACCGTCCACCACGCCGCCAGGCCGGCCGCATACGCCTTCACCGTGTTCGGTGAGGACCCGTCATGGCGCAGGAACTGCAGGTACTCCTCGGCCGCCTCGATCGGCAGGTGATCAGGGCCCAGCACGGTGTAGGTGTCCGGGGCGCCGGTCAGCGCGACCCGTTGTGTCCGTGCCATCCCCGATCCGCCCCCGCAATTCCGTGTTAGGCCTGCCGGCGAGGCCGGCGCAGCTGCACCACCGTGTCCCCGCGGTCCAGGATCGCCCCGTCATCGAGCACCGCCGAAGCGGTTTCCGGGGCCGCGGTAACCCTGGCGGGGGCCTCGCGCTGGCCGGCCAGGATGTCGGCCAACAAGTCTGTGGGATAGATCAGGTCGTGGGCGGCCAAAGCCTCAACGCTGACCGAGCCGTAGCATTCCTCCATCCACCGGCGCAGCAGCCGGGGCCGCTCCGGTGTGCGGGCATTCCAGCCCGGTTCGGTCTTGCCCCAGGTGTGCCCGGTCTCGGAGTTGATCCGCGTGTAGAGCTGGCGCTGCAACGTATCGGCGCGGACCTCATCGATCAGCTTCGACTCGCGAAGGTGAATGATCAACGCCCCCAGGGAAATGCGCCACTTCACCTTCGCATCGACCAGATCGCTAAGCGTGGGAACCGGCGGCACCTCTTTGGCGAGCACTTCGGCTGGGGCCAACAGTTCTGAGGCGAACCGGGAGGCTTCGCGCTCCTGGTCATCGCTGACATCGCCGTAGCGGTGCAACAACAAGTGCCCGATCTCGTGGGCGATCGTCCAGCGGGTGCGCTCCCAAGAATCCAACGCCCGCAACAACACCAGCGGCCGTTCCCGATACTCCCCGGTTCGCGCCGAGCAACCCAGATGCTTCTCGGTCAACAACCCGGCCGGCCCGTCCTCATCGGTGTCCCAGTCCACCACTCCGGTGGAGCGTGAGTGCTTCATCCGCATGACCACCGGCACCCCGGCAGCTTCCAGCTCGTAGGTCAGCGACTTGATCGGCACCCCTGGTGCCACTCCCAGCCAGCGCCGGGCCTGGGCGGCCGCGGTCACCACATCGGTGCCCGCAGGTAACGGCTCCAGCAGTACCGGGGGCAGCTTGGCCACCGCATTGAGCTGCCCGAGCAGATCACCGACGACGTTGGCGAACACCGCCAAGTACTCCTTCTCGGTGACCGTGGTGGACTTGGGCGCCCGGAACAACAGATCCCGCGCCGTCACCCGCGACGCCGGTGCGGTCGTGAAAAATGTTGGTGGGAAACGCAACAACGCCGTGAGCCGATCGAAATCGGCACCGTCGAGGACCGCGGTCTCGGACTGCTCCAACCGCGTCTGGCGCGGAGAGCGCCAACCCAGATGATCCATCACTGCGGTGCCTGACAGTCGCCGGAGCACCCGGGCTTGGCGGACCCGTGTGCCGAACACCTCTACCGACGCCATCACCGACCACCTCGTCCCCACACGCGCCCGGCCGGTACCAGCTCATCGTCTACGCCTCGGCTTCCCCGGCCTCGGGAGCAGTTCTGGGCAAGAATTCCTCGAAGTCCTCGCGCACATCCTCGTCGTCGTCCTCGGCCGCGCTCTGCTGCTCGGCAACGGTCTTCGGCCGAATCGCCAGCGGTAACGGCTCGAACCCCAGAATCCGCTCCTCGTTGGTGTCCAGATCGGCCACCACCGCCAAGATGCCACCACCCACCGACAACCGGCCCGGGGTCTCCCACCAGTACACAACCAGCTCGTAATCGTCGCCGATCCCCGCCGGGCCGAACACCCGCTGATCCTCGGGCTCGCCGGCGTCGAGCGCCATCTGCTTGCCCGGCTTGGACTGCGGCATCGACTGCGGGGGCAGCGCACCGATATCGGCGGCCCGTTGCGGGCTGATGTGACGCACCCGCGCCCACGCCATCCCCGCATCGCCAATGCGCACCGACGAACTCGGGCCCGTCGACATCCGCAACGTCGACCCCGGTCCGCAGGAGGCACCCTCTGGCGCCAGTGGCGGCGTCGGGGCCTTCGTGCTCTGCGCGTCGATGCCGTTCATCGCCAGCACGTGGCTGCGTACGTCCTGACACAACGTCCCGCCCTGAATCTGCATCGGGTCGGGGAATACGCGGAACCACCGCGCCAGCGACGCGTCGAATGCCACGCCGATCTCGCCGAGCAGTCTCGCCAACGCGAGACGGTGCAGGGCCACGAGCTGTCTCGCCAGCTCCACCGGAACCACCATGGCGGAAATACTGCACGGTTTTTCCTACACCCTTTCGGAGGCGCGCCGTGTGTCGGGTCGGCAATGTTTCATTGCTTAGCATCCTCGAATTATACATGTATAAGTGGTCCTGAACTGGTGATATCATGCGTGTCGCGCGATGTTTGGGTCTGGATCGCGATGCGAGCCTGCCGCCCCGAGTCCCGATGACTGGCACGGCTGTCGTCGGTCCGTGTGGGTCGGAGAGCGTGTTCCTTCACTGTGACCACAGTGACGATAGTGACGCATGGGGTGATGCGGGCGCGGGAGCCGGTGCACGTGTGTCGCGCTTGATTGCCAATGCAGGTGCGATCACCCGTGCGCCGGCCGGCGCACCTCGGTCCCGCTGGCGGCCAGTGAATCGTACGGAAAGTGAATGGTAGGCAAACAGATCGGCGTTGCCCCATGCGGTGTCCCTGGTCGGCGCGGTACCCGAGTCGAGTACCGCGCGCCCGGCCTGCCCACCCGCTACCGTAGGTACCGGATAAACCAGACCGTCGGCGAAAGGGAGGCCGGGTGTCCACGCCGCGCAAAACGCCGGTGCGCAAGGCACCCGATGATGCCGCCTTGGCCTGGGAGCTGGCCGCCACCGCGCACCCGTATCTCAGCAGAGTCGACGCCGACCGCATCTACATCACACTGGGTATCGGCGAGACGTTCGCCGCGATCGAGGCCCTGATCACCGCCATCGCACGCAACCAGATTCCTCTCAACCACGACCTGGTCGCCACCACCGCCAGCTGGCTGGACTGCTACCGAGGCCAGAGCGCCGAACCACGTCTGCGTCAGCTTCTCACCGAGGTCATCGAGCCTGCGCCACAACCAAACACGCCCGCCGCCGGCGAGCGAACCGGCCCTGGGCCGCACGCAGCGCAAGACCGGTACCGCCGATCCGGTTAGTCGTTAGCGCCTCATCACCGCGGCGTCCTGGACGGCCGGACTAGCTTCGGAGACGGGACATGCCATCTGGCCGGTGTCGCGCCGGGCGAACCCCCTCGTGCGGCGCGACACCACCCACATCGCTCGATACGTCTTTGGCCGGGTTCCGCGCCAGGAAAGGTCGCCTCACTCAAACCTGTATCGCCCTTTGCCTACGGCTTGCACGACCCCGGGGGATTCGACCTGAGCCGGGCCGATGCTGTCGTGGGGACTACGGCTTCGCGGTCCGGTTTCCCATGCTGGTCCGTGGGAGTGGGATTTGCCGTGGCCATCTTCGGCCTCAGTTGCAGCCCCCGGCGGAGACCCATCGTCCGTTGTAGCCGATGCAGCCGCTGACATTCGAGCCAGGCGGTGGCGGCGGCGGTGGTGGCGGGTCTTCGGGCAGCGGGGCGTAGTAGGCCGGTGGCGGGACGTAGGGGGCCACCGCGTCGGCGATGTTGACACATCCCCCCACTGAGATCCGGCGCCCGGCGCTGGCACACACGTCTGCAAGGGCCGTCCCGGCGGGCGCGGCCAACACGATGACGCCGGGCAGCGTCAGGAACGCGAGAGCGACCGTCATGGCGCGGGCCCGGATCGACCGACGGGATCTGTTCACGATTGTTGCCCTTCAAACGCGTTCGGGGCGCTGTAACCGCAGCGGTTGCGGAAGTCGACGAGCGGCTGGCGGATACCCTGCAGCTCCGCATGCTCCTGCGGATGAGTGTCGAAATAGCCTCTGGTGGACGGGGGCACCTCCTCGTGCGGCTGGCCGTGCAGGTCGGTGAAGAATCCGTTCAGCTCGGGGTGAGTGAACAGGTAGGCCGAGGTGGCCGCCGCGACCCCGGAGGCGATGCCGGCCATATCGGCGGCAGAACAATGGGGTGGGCGCGGCGGCTCGGCGGGTGGCTCCGCTTGGGCGGCGGCGCCACCGAGAAGAGCACCGGCGGTAAGCGCGAGCGCTCCGGCACCCCGGAGTCGGTTCAGTGTCAGCCTCATCGGTGATTTCCTCTCGTCGGTTCGGGTCGGGGTCATTGGCGGGCCAGCGCGATCCGGATCGCATCTGCTGGTGAGACGAGATGATTGTCGGCCTCTGCGGCGTCGGCGATGGCCAGCTGCACGCCTTTAACACGACCGTTGAACGCGTTGCGGCCCGGTGGGTAGTCGGGTGAGACGGGGGAGCCGGTGTCCACCCCGACGTCGCAGCCGTCGTCGGCGGAGAACACGTTGGCCAGGGTGGCCTCGACGCGCCCTTCGCCGGCTTTCTGGCCGTCGATGTAGAGCGTGACGTCGCCTCCCTTGCCCAGACCGCCACCGGCGTAAGCGAACTCCATGCGCACCTGATGCTCACCCGCGGGCAGCGCCTCGGTGGATTCGGCGTAGAAGTGGGTGATCCCACCCAGGTTGTAGCAGTACTTGAGCTTGCCGCCTGTGGCGTACAGGCTCCAGCCGCCGATACTGGCGCCTTGGGCCACGATCACCCCTTCAGCGCCGACGTCGGGCACCACAATCTCGGCGGTCACCGAGTGCGATTTGTTCTTCACGTTCAGGACGCAGTTCTCCGACAACCGGCCCATGCCCGCAAATAGCACTTGGGTGTTGCCCGTGATGAGTTGGGGGCGCCCGGCCAGGTCGGAGTTCAGCCGCCGCGCGGTGTCGTCGTCGAGGGGCAGCACGTTGTAGCGGGTGGCCTCGATCAACCACAACCGCTGCAGTTCGTGAAGCTTCTCGGGCAACTCCTCGGCCAGATTCTTGGCCTGACTCCAATCCTGGCTGGTGTCATACAGTTCCCACACGTCATCGTCGAAGGCGACCGTCTGTTCGCCCATCAGCAGCCACGGCGTCTTGTGCTTGGTCACCGCCGTCCAGCCCTTGTGGTAGATCCCGCGGTTGCCGAACATCTCGAAGTACTGCGTTTCATGCCGGTCGGGCGCTTGGCCGTCGTTGAACGAGTACAGCATGCTGGTGCCCTCGATGGGGTGCTGCTGGATGCCGTTGACGAACACCGGCTCTGGTATCCCGGCCGCCTCCAGGATCGTCGGCGCGACATCGATGACGTGATGGAACTGGCTACGAACTTCGGCCTTCGCGGTGATGCCCTTGGGCCAGTGCACGATCGTGCCGTTGCGGGTCCCGCCCCAGTGTGAGGCCACCTGCTTGGTCCATTGATACGGGGTGTCCATCGCATGCGCCCAGCCGACTGCGTAGTGGTTGTAGGAGTCCGGGCCCCCGAGATCGTTGATCTTGCTGGTGAGGAATTCCGGCGTCTCGATCGCGGCCAAACCGTTGAAATTCAGCATCTCGTTGTAGGTGCCGTTGAAGGTGCCCTCCGCGGAGGCGCCGTTGTCGCCGACGATGTAGAACACCAGAGTGTCCTCGAGCACGCCGAGGCGCTCCAGGCTGTCGACCAGTCGGCCCACGTGGTGGTCGGTGTACTCCAAAAAGCCGGCATAGACCTCCATCTGGCGGCGCAGGACCGGTTTGAGGTCCTCGGGCATGTCCTCCCAACTCGGGATCTCGGGATGCCGTGCGGTGAGCTCGCAATCCGGTGGAATCACGCCGAGTTCCTTCTGCCGGGCGAAAGTCCGCTCCCGCAGCTTGTCCCAGCCGTCATCGAATCGCCCCTTGTACTTGTCGGCCCACTCTTGGGGCACGTGGTGCGGGGCATGGGTGGCCCCGGGTGCGAAATAGGTGAAGAAGGGTGTGTCGGGGGCCAGGGCCTTCTGTTGACCGATCCAGGCGATCGCCTTGTCGGTCATGTCTTCCATGAAGTGGTAACCCTCTTCGGGGGTGCGGTCGACCTCCACCGGTGTGGTGCCCTCATACAGGCTGGGATACCACTGGTTGGCCTCACCACCGATGAAGCCGTAGAAGTACTCGAAACCTCCGCCCGCCGACGGCCACGCGTCGAACGGCCCGACCGGGCTGGTCTGCCACACCGGCACCTCGTGGCACTTGCCGAACTGGGCGGTGTTGTATCCGTTGAGCTTCAGCGTTCGCGCGACCGGCGACATAGTATTGGGTAGTACCGAACTGTAACCCGGTGCACCGGTGGCGATCTCAGTAATCCCGCCCATACCGGCGGAATGATGATTGCGACCGGTCAGCAATGCCTGGCGGGTCGGCGAGCACAGTGCGGTGGTGTGGAAGCGATTGTATTTCAGCCCGCCGGCGGCCAGCCATTCGGCGACCGGTGTCTGACACGGCCCGCCGAACGCGCTCGACGCCCCGAAACCCACATCGTCGAGCAGGATCAACAGCACATTCGGCGCCCCCGCCGGTGGCCGCAGCGGCTCGATCGGCGGAAACGCGCAGTCCGGGTCCTTCGCGTCATACGTGATCAACCCGGTACGGGTCTTACTCGGAATCGGTAGATGCGTTCTGTTCACCACGTCTTGTTCGCTCATACTCCGCGACTCCTTCGTTGTTTTGTTTCGGGTGGCGGCTGTCACCAGTACCGTCGCGCACCTGTCCACGGTGTCTGCTTGGCGGGGTAAATCCATTCTGCCGTCCATAAAAGGTCAGGCCGTTTGCTGAGTTCGCTACGGTGCCAGGTGCCGCGACGTACTGCCGGTGCGGCGCGACAGTTGAGTCAGGACGCGGCCGACACCCCGTACGGCATAGATCCCGGTGATCACCGACAGCACGATCAACATGACAAACATCGGTAGCCAGTTGCTGCGGTGATGGTTGACGTGCCACCACACGATGGTGAACAGCACCGCGCAGACGAACACGACAATGTCGCGCCAGTTGCCCTGATAGGACGCCGCGGCGTTGCGCAGTTGACGGCTGCGTTCACCGGCCTCGACCAGCGTGTCGATGCGCTGGCCGATCATCTGCGACATCGCCGCGCGCCGGTCGGTCTGCTCTGCGGGAATTCGGTCCAGCAGATCGAAATCGGCGATGATTCCCGCACGGATGTCGGGGCCTTTCACGTTTCCGGCCACCGCACCCAGCAACACACCGCCGGCGATCGGCGCGGCACCCATTGCCAGCTCAGCAATCCCGGGCATGGTCGTGTGACCTCCAATCAATCACCTCGAAAAGCAAAAGCATGAGGAGTCGACATCGATGTCGGTCCCTGTGTTGGTTCGCCTTACATTGACGCCACATACTGCCTGGTTGTCGTCAGGTCTTCTGGGGTTTGGGTGCATGCCAGGTGCCGTCGAGCGCGGCCTGCTCGGGCCAGTAGAGCCGTTCGACGAGGCGAAACGAGCCCTCCGGCGCGGGTAGCCAATTGGACTCCCTGTCCGCACCGGGCGACTCGTGCTGCACGTAGATGGTGTAACCCCCGTCCGGGTCCTGCTGGAGACTGGCCAGCATCGGCGAGTTGATCAGGTAGCGATTGATCGGGTTGGCCACCAGCAAGCTCTCGGGCATCCGATACATCGTCAGCGACCAGAACGCGCGCACCGGCGGCAACTGGCCCGGTGCGAACCGGTAGATGTAGGTGTTGGCGCCATCGAGTGGCTGCCCGTCGGCGTCGTTGGGGAACATCGGGTAGATCGATTCGGCCGCGGTGTTGCCATAGATTCCGTTGACCGCGCCGGCCATCCGGTACAGATAGTTGTCGCCGAGCATCTGGCGCGTGCCGAACAGGTCATTGGAGCTGACCTTGCCGGCGTCGATCTTGGCCTGCAACCCGTCGAATTCCTTCCACGCGTCGGTGATCGCGCCCTCGAACGCGTCGCGTTTCTCCGGGCTAAGGCTATCGATGGTCAGATCACTGTCTGCGCCGATCCCGATGGACGCGAACTTGGTGCGCAGTTCCTTCTCGGAATCCAGCACCGGCACATAACGCAGGATGAAATCCAGCGTCTCGAAGAACTTCGAGGACGTGCGTTGCTGCTCAGCGCTCAGCGGGACCGGGAACTCAACCGTCGGTGCCGCCTGCGGAGCCTGTTGGCCCAGGAATGCCGACAACGGTTCCATCGTGTAGCCGGCCTGGATCATCTTCACATTGTCGATGTCATCGGGCCCGAACAACTGGGTGCGATACAACGCGAACGCGAATTCGGAATCCGACCGGATCACCTCATCGATGCCCGCGGGCTTTTCACCGCTCCAGCCGGGACCGGCCAGCAAGAACGTGCCGCCCCCGTTGCCTGTGGTGCGGCTGCCCACATAGGCGAAGTTATAGGTGTAGGCGTCGATGAACTGGATCGAGTAATAGCGGTCCTTCTCGATCGGCGGCACCGTCAACACCAGCGGCTCAGCCCGCAGGTCCGCCCCGAGCGTGGAATACGGGGTGTCGGAGTTGGGGGTCTGAATGGTGGTATCGGCCGGGGTGTACACCCGGGCATCGGAATGCAGACGATTCCACGGCCCCACAAACTGTGGGCTGTGCTCGTCGACGAAATACGCGTACTGCACCCGGTAGTTATCGACCATCGGATACCCATAAATGTAGGCCTGCTTAGCGATCTCACGAATCTGCTGCACACTCACCTCACCCGTATCCTCGGCCGACTCAGACGATCCCTCGCCACCAGTGCACGCCGCTATCGCCGCCGACAACGCCACCACCGCAACGACATTCGACCAACGCCGCCACGAACCATGAATCCTCAACCACATCCCCTTGCATCCGAACGTCACACGCCGCTGGCGCGTCGATCACCACGGGCCGGCCGCCATGGCACCATTGGTGCCGAACCGGGCCGCGACCATCTTTGCTGCCCACCACCCTCCTTGTCTTGACATTTATGGACAACTTATTGACTGTAGTGGACATGCATTTGATCCGGGGGTCGTCGCTGACCGGCTTCACCTCGCTGGTCACCGCCTATGGTGGCGACCCTGATGCCGTGCTGGCACTGGCCAACCTCGACCCCGACGACCTCGGACATCGCGATCGATTCATCCCGCTGCGCAACGCCATCGCCGCGGTCGAAGACGCCGCCACCATCCTCAACATGGCCGACTTCGGCCGCCAACTCGCAATACGACAGAACATCGACATCCTCGGCCCGGTCGGCGTCGCCGCCCGCACCGCGGCCACCGTCGCTGACGCCTTCACGATCCTCGACACCTACATGAGCGCCTACAGTCCCGGGATCACCACCCGCATCAGCGCCCATCCCGACCCCGAACTGAGCCGTTTCGAATTCGACTTCACACTCAACCCGACACCCCCACACGCCCAGGCAGTCGAACTGGCCCTCGGTGTCACCCTGCGAGTCCTGCACCTATTCCTGGGCACCACCTACCGACCCGTGGCAGTGCACCTACCCCATCCACCGCTGGGCACCAGAACCGATTACCGCCGCTACTTCGGCTGCCCACCTCAGTTCAACGAACCGACCACCGGATTCACGATGCGCGCGGCCGACCTACAACAACCACTAAGCCACGACCCGCTCGCCCACCAACTCGCCCTGAACTACCTATCCACCACCCTTGGCAACCCCGCCCGCGGCCTTTCGGGCACCGTGTGCAGCGTCATCCGCCAACTGCTCCCTACCGGAAACCTCACCGCCGAGGTGGCCGCCCGCCAATTCGGACTACACCCCAAAACGCTGCAACGCCGACTGGCCGCCGAAGGCACCACTTTCGCTCAACTCGTCGACCAATCCCGCCGCGACACCGCCCACCGGCTCCTGCTCGATACCGAGCTGAGCCTGCACCAAATATGCAACCAACTCGGCTACTCCGAACAAAGCGTGCTCACCCGATCCTGCAAACGCTGGTTCAACACCACACCCACCGCCCACCGCATCACCCGTGGTGGTGGCGATTCAATCACGCGAATTGAACCTAAGTAGCCCGCGGACAAAGAGATTCACTCAACCTGATGGGTTGCGTTGCCCCCGTTGCGTTTCGCGTGGAACATCGCGTGGTCAGCGCGTGCAATCAGCGTGTCGAGCACCAGCTGCGGGCGCTCGTTGGCAACGATGAACTGGGTGTGATCGGCGCTAGTGACCCCCACGCTGGCAGTGACGTCCGGAGGGCCGCCCGTTGCGATCGCACGCCTGATCGCCTCGGCGGTCTCAGCGCCACGGCTAGGAACGGCGATATCGACGACGGCGAACTCCTCGCCGCCCACGCGAGCGATCAAGGCCCGACCTCCGGCGGCCGCCGTGATCAACCGGGCGCATCGCACCAACACCCGGTCACCGACAGTGTGGCCGTAGGTGTCGTTGACATCCTTGAACCGGTCAAGGTCGACAACAATCACCACCAACGCGTCCCCGCTCGCCGCTGCACCGGAGGCAAGCAGATCACCGAAGTGCAAGTGAAGGCCGCGACGATTCAACAAACCAGTCAACGGATCGATCGCGGACTCGTTGGCGTCATTGCGTAGCGTGCGGATACCGAACTGTATCCCCAGCGGCGTAGCAATCACCGGGACCACGGCCCCGAGGATCCTGCCGGCGACAGCTCCGCCGAGTGCGTGGTCCGCGCTTGCCAGCGCGATAAACGCTACCGTCGTTGCGAGGATCAAGATGGTGTGCAGCATCAGCGCTTTAGGCCCGTCGAAGAACATCAGATAGACCGATATCAACGCAAAGCAGTTCAAGGCGAAAAGGCCCATGAGCCAACTCGATCCGGACAGAGCCACAGCAGCGATCCCGACATCTGATGTGACGACGAACGCCCGCGACTGCCGACGCGTCGGCCACGGGCGAACACACCACAGCACCGCCCAAAAGGCATTCACGCCTGCGAAAACGATGACGACAACTTTCGGTGTCGTCAATGCGGGCTCGGCCGCAGGCAACAACGCGGCCACGGTGATGATCGAAATCAGGCCGATGCCGGCGCCGATCATCACCCGAATAGCGCCGGCCATAGACCGCTTGGCGAAATACTGCACATACGCGGAGTAGTCGACCGGTTCTCGCCACCATTCACCAACAAGCCGACCAAACACCCGAAAGCTCCGAAGATCCCCGCGCACCCCAACCCCCTGTTCAGCCTTGCCGCAGCGGCACCAGTACCTCCCGGGGCTGAGCACGGGCTACATCGAGACGCTTCCCAGCTATCGGCAACTCCTGCGCCTCGCTGAGGCTATACGACTGCCATCTGCGTTTCCAGCACAGGAGTCGCCGCCCACGGCAAATTACTATCTCGCCGTCAACGTGGCGTGATTGGCTGACCCATGGGCAATTCCGGCGGTGATACCGCCATGCGAGGTCGGCATGAGACCCAACGACTGGACTGATGAGTGCGGTCAAGGGCATGACAAACCCACCCACGTCCTACACATGTGCAGCCCGATCCGACTCGTACTTCCACTGCGTACACATGTAGCGCTCGTCCTGAACAGTTGGGCAGCTCAGTTCTTGGTGTTAGTTACAGATAACACCGCATCAGCGGCGGCCACCGGTGTGTTTGCGTGGCATCGGAACGACGACGGTGGTCCCGGAGGTTTCGTGCGTGAGTTCGGCGATCACCGCTGAGAGCGTTCTGATCTTGCCTCGCAGTTCAGCATTTTCGGCAGCCAGTTCCTGGTTGTGATCACTCGCCTCTGCAAGTTGCCGTTGCAGAGCCTCGACATTCGAACCGACGGGCCCGCACCCGACCGACTCCTTGAACTCATTCAGCAGATCGCTGTGATGTTCATAGAGTCTCTGCCGTGGTATGCCCGACTCGTCAGCCAGAGCCACGACCGTATGTGCCCCGTTGCTCCGCTCGGCTTTGCTCTCTCGGAGGCGGCTCATCGCGGCCTGGACCAGCTGGCGTTCCTCATCGTTGCGGGCCGCGGCATTGCGCAACAGGATCATTCGGCTTCCCCGTCCTGTAGTGGACTTGTCGGTGGTCGGCTGGATTCGTGGCCGGTAAGGGCTTTTCGGTGCTCGATCAGGCGAGTCTGAATTCGTTCCCGCAGTGGTGCGGGGAGTCCGGGCGTCGCCAAGTCGCGTTGAAGTGCAATGACGTGCTGGCGGAGGTTGGCTGCGTCGCGGTCAGTGCGGGCGGCGTTGACGCAGCCAAGACGGCACCGATTCCAGGAGGGTTCAGCGGAGCTGTCGGTAGGTTCGAGACAGGCCGCGGTGGCGCGTCGGAACACACACGTCACGACCGCGCCGTGGTGGATCTGCAAGTCGGGGTTCGATAGGGCGCTGTTGATCTGGCTCTTGGTGGTAACTGTCAGACCTGCGAATGTGTGCACCCGCGCAACGCGGGCACGATACTCATCGGCGGCCGGGCCGGAGACGTGCTCCCCGCGCTCGAGTCTGTGGGCATCGTCGTGGATGGTCTCAGCGCGGTGCAGAAACTGTTCGAAGGTGATTTCGTCGAGAAACCCTGAATCGGCTCCGCCAGCGTAACCGTGGATCATTTGTGTGTGCAGGTGGCCGTATTGCGTTGCGCCGGCGATGGTTCCGCCTGGCCGTCGTACGATGTGCCATGCCAGTGTGCGCCGCAGGCGCGGCACCTGGATAGTGCCCTGCGGATCGGCACCGATTAGCGGATGACTGACTGCCGGACAGACGTCGCGGTTGAACCACTCGATGAATCTGGTGATATCAGCGTTGATCGAGCCGGGTGTTCTCGTACGGGTGCAGCCGAAGAGGAATTGGTCCTGGGAGCACAACTCGAAACCCGGGAAGAGTAGATCGCTGACCGTGATCTGCTCGAGGACGCTGACGGCATGTGCGGTTTCATCAGTCACGACCCACGGGATCGTGGCGGGCGATCGGTCCCGGCGCCGGTCATCGGCTTTCAACTGATGACCGGACATGAATGTCAACTCCAGCTTGGAACCCCGGGTGATGCAGCCGCGCCGTAGGTTGAGTGCCTCACCGGTCCGGACACCCGACAGGTAGGCAATGACGAGGAAGCAGGCAGTTGTGACGTGGCGGAGCAGTTGCACGAGTTCACTCGCATCGACGGGCTCGTCACGCCAGGGGTGTGTGCCGATAGTGCTGAATATGTTGGCGCGCAACATGTCGACGTCGATGGGCAATCCGCACTTCGCCAACATGACCGGCGTTTCCTTCATTCGCTTCAGTTCGGTGTGGTGCAGCCATCCGCCGACGGCCAAACCCATCAGGTCGACACTGGTCGTGTCGCTTGTCCGGATACCTGGAAGTGCCGCGTCGTCGCGGCCAAGTGCAGCAAGCAGGCATTCGAGTTGCGCCTTGGTGGTCTCGAATACCGACACCGTACGAGTACGAGCCCGACGAATGTCGGGTGCGATTTGATGGGCGAGGTGCCGCATCGCGAGAAGGTTGCGCGCTGCGGGAAGGAGATCGGCCGCAACCGTATTGGTGACCATCAACGCCGCCGAGAGCAGCGGCTCCATGACATCGGGATGAATACGAGGGGTCGTGTTCGGTTTGCCCCAGGATGACTCATAGTTGGCAAGCCCTCGTGCACTCGCGCCACCCCATAACGGGCCTGCGGGGAGCCGGCAATGCGCGGGCACCGTGTCCCGGTACAGGTGTAGACGCTTGATCGCCTGTAGCGCGCAGCGTTTGGATCCGGCGCTGACCCCGCCCGTCTCGGTGACATGGCGCAGATAGCCGTCGAGGTGTTCGGCGCTGACCTGGCCGAAGGATGTCAGCCTCATCTCCACCAGCCACATCGTGAACCGTCGCAACGGCACCAGCTCGCCCAAGATCGTCTTGACATGCGGGCACAGTGACCGCGCACTGTCGAGGCGGGGTGCGTCGTCAACGATGTTGAGTAGCGCGAAGAGGTAGAGCTTGCAGGCGTGCCGATATGGGGTCGGGAACCTGTGCCAGTGCACGGCTTGTCCTGCGCTGTGCCGGTCCTCGATCGCCGCGGACAGATCCCACACTGGGTCGCCAAATCGGCATCGGATCCCTTCGACGTGCAGGGTGCGGTTCAGCAGGACCTCTGTGTCGGAGGCGACTTGGACACCTGCCACGACGTCGATTGCGTCAGCTGCGCAGGTCATGATGCTTCGAGGTTTCCGGACAGGAGAAGGGTGGCCGTCCGGTGATCGCTGTCGGTGATCTCGGCTCGCGCGGCCGTCAGCTGGGCCTGCTCGTATTCGGCGAAGATGTCGTCCAGTTGCGCAAGAGGACCCGCGTGATCGGCGATCCACTGCCAGATGGGCACCTCCTTGCGCATGTCACGAAGCCGGTCGGCAACGACCAATTGAACGGGCAAGTGGCGCGGGAAGGCGCGGGCGTTGCCGCAGTCGAGGCATGCCATGAACGACTGGCGACATCGTTTGCCGTCGATCGGCGAGTGCTCGAAATCAGCGCAATTGCCGAGGACGGCGTCCTGGCCGGATCCGGTGTCATGGTCGTCCGGATGCACCGTCATCGAGCGTCGAGCGAGTGCTCGCGCGACCTGCTCATCGAGAGCCTCGGCCACGATGTGGAATCCCTCGTTCCTCACCGACTCCATTCGACCTAGATATCGAGCCAGAGTGCCCGGCGTATGGGCCGTGGGCTTTCGGACCTGCTCCAGGTAGGTCTTGCGCAGCCGATCCATACTGATCCCGAGCAGCAACTCGTCGTGCCGGGCAGCACCGTTGAGCCACGGCGCCATCCAGCGTCGTCGTGCATTGACGCCGGACGCCGTGCTGCTGATTCCGTATCCGAACAATTTCTGTTCGCCGTGGTCTGGCTGGGCGCTGTAGTAGATGAAGGCGTGCTGGTTCCCGGTCAGCGCGCGGGCCGGTTCGGTCAGTTCCAGCAGCAACATAAAGACCCCATACGCAGTAGTCAGCGACGTGTTGACCACCGCGGTACGCCGATTGTCGCTACCAAGCGGCCGCAGTTCGGGGCGCAGCGCGGTCACCGGCACCGTCATGACCGATCTTCTCCCACGACGGGGCTTGTCGGCGCTGACGAACAGGATGCCGGGTTCGTCAGGGTGGCTAGCGTGTCGGTGCGGAGCGGGCAACGAGTCGAGTGTCGACAGGTTCAGGCCGGTCAGCCCGGCGAGGAGAACACCGAATGCCCACGCCTCGCCGGGGCTCAGATGCAGCAACGACAATAATCGACATCCACCAGCTGCGGTCACCGCCCGCCGGGTCACGAAAGTTCTTGCACCCGAGGCGGTGCGCGGGAAATCTCCCTCACGAGCGCAGTGATCAAGCGCCTCGGCCAGATTGCGACTGGGGTCTGCACGGAGTAGGTGATCGAACCGTCCCGCACGATAGTCAGCGACTATCTCCCAATGCGTCCGCAATCGGACACGCGCCCGCCGAACCATTCCACGCGCCACGACATTGATTTGGCGAACCTCCTCGGCGGAATACGGTTGTCGCGCCCTGGCCATCTTCAGGTGACGCACCCGCGCGAACGCCTGACGTGCCTCGTCGGAGACGACAGGGCTGCAGCGCAGCAGAGTCTTGAGACTCGGCGCCGGGCCCGGGCCACTGGGTACCCGACATGACAAGGCGAGCAGTCGGGTATCCGAGGCTGATAAATCTGCGAGTCCGCTTAGTCCTGTGCGGTTTTCGGCAAGCCAGCAGCAGGCATGCCGGGCAGCCTGCCACAGCGCGCCGGCACCCCTCAATCGCTTGGATACGCCCAGTACACCGGTGGCATCCTCGAACGCGATCGCGAAGTCGTGGCGGATTCCGTCGTTGCCCGGCAGCGATCCGAAGTCGAAGTCCTTCGACGCAGTGCCATCCTCGCTGACGAACGTCACGATGAACCCTTGTCGTCGCAATACGGGTCGCCACGCCGAATCCGGCTGCTCCGCCGGGTGACCCGTCATGTCTGGACCGTCAACACACGCGACTCACCAACGCCAACTGAGGCGACGAGACGCTCGAGCGATTCCCGATCGTCGGCATCCATCAGAGCGATCAGCTCCTCAACCTGCAACACCTGAAACGGCTCGAGATAAACGCCACGCGTCACCTCAGCACTACGATGTCCGAGAAGTGTGGCCAAGAGAAACCAGACATCACCAAGTTGATTGCGGAAGTCCCGCTGCTCCTGGTTGGTCAACATATCGGTACGTCGCCACGCGACGAAGGTCGCAATGCAAAACCAGCGCAGCGCAAAGGAATGCCTCAGCATGTGGGGACGGCACCACAGCGGCGTACCCCCTGCTTGCGCAAGCACTTTGGCGACCCTGGTGTTCGCGCGATCGAACGTCTTGTACCAGGAATGTTTAGGGCGAGGCGTCCCGTCGTGATTCAGCCACAGCCACAACGGCTCCAGACCGTCGGGGCCCCAACTGAATAGTTTCATTCGCATCGACGGGCCGAGTGCGTCCAGCCGAACCGTACGACGCGATCCCTTCTCATCGACTACCTCCAGTTGTCCATCCCGCCGGACATGCTCAACGATCCAATGATCCGCGACTTGCCCATACCTCCCGCTGCGTTGCGCGCGGGCGACGGCAGCAGTACGACTGCCTTCCTGCAGATAGAAATGGACTTGTTGGGCAACGCGGCGGCGCATCCAGAACGTGCGCCCGCTACCGCCCTTGGCGCAACACGACGCAACGTGTGAACGCACGAGTCCCTCAGAACCCGGCTGCGGCACCTCGATGGTCAACATGCTGGCCCACTCGCCGATTCGCAAACCCGTCCCGAACAGCCCCTCCACGAACGCGACGTCGCGATCCTCAGTCACTCCCTTCCAATCGTGACGCGGCAAGCCTTCCATCGTGAAACCGCGCAGCCCCAAATTGCGCCACAACCGAAATGCCTGCGGGGTAAGCCACTTCACATCGGATCTGCGGATCCCAGAGGGAGTGCTTTCTAACGCGGCTTGACCCCCAGTAACCCAAGACGTGGCAATCGCACGGGCTCGGACGGGGTTGTCGATTCCGTGCTGCTCGGCCGCCCACGAGTAGAAACTGCGGATCGCGGCGCGATCGACACAGAAACTATTGGCGCTCACATGCTGAGGGTTCTCCTCAGCCGACAACCGCCACTCCTTGAACGCAGCCAGTTCCGATCGCGACGCCTGATCCCATCGAACGCCCAGGACGTGCAGAAAATCCAGCCACATTTTCAACGACAACGCGTAACGACGCAACGTCCCCGTCGCCCGTCCCCTCACCAGCGGATCCCGCCAGTAGGCGTTCACCAACGCATCCGCCCGGCCCACGGGATCAAGGAAGAAGGGAGTGCCGTCACGCGCACCATTTCGCTTCGCCCACGCCTCGACATCGCCCAACCCGGGAACCACGTCGTCCACCGGCACGAACCGCCGACGGAAATCGTAGAAATGAAGAGTCCAACCATCAGCCGAATCACCAGCCATCCCCGGCTCCCTCTTACCTCACGACCAATGCCCCCATCATCGCGGACGCACGTCCCCAACCATCTCCGACACGCCTGTCGGGCAGAGAACGGGAGACTGAATGTTTCCGGGGCAGACCACCACTGTCGTGGATTCGACGAGCTGGTCGAACGTGGTGCGCAGCGCTTCGGGTCCGGCGGCCAGGGTGTAGGTGGCGCTGCGGGGTCCACCAGGGTCGGTGTTTGGTCCGCAGGTGATCACCGTCGCGCCATCAGGGGATGGTGCTGGGGTGCATGCTTCGGCGGGATAGCCGGACGGGAGTAGCCGCCGGAGATCTTGCAGCGCTGCGGGCGGGGCCGCGGTGGTCGTCGGTGGCGCCGCCGTGGGGGCGGTGTCGGGCGGGTCGGAGCCGCGTCCGATAAGCCACACCGACAGGGCGACGATGAGCACGCCGGCGACTGCCAGCGCCGCGATCAGCTGGCGCCGTTGTGAGACGGCACGGGTGTGGGGGAGCAGGCTGATGAAATCCGCTGCTGCGCCGTGGGACTCGGCCCTGCCTAGCTCAGTGTGGGGTGGCGGCTCGTCGCGATCGGCGGGCAGCGCTCCTGGCGCCGAGGGCGGGGGGAGGGTGAATGCCGCGCTGGCCGCGGCCGCGAAGTCGCCGGCGGTGGGGTAGCGGTCAGCGGGATTCTTGGCCAGCGCCTTGGCGATCACGCTGTCCAGTTGTGGTGAGGCCCAGCTGAGCCGGTCGGACACTCGGGGCGGGGTGGTGTCCAGATGAGCTTTCACTGTGGCGCCGACCCCGGCGTCTGTCGGGTAGGGGTGTTCTCCAGTCAGCAGCCGAAAGAGCGTGCATGCGAGGGCGTAGACGTCGGCGCGTCCGTCCAAAGCTGCTGTCCCCGTGATGACTTCGGGCGCGCTGTAGGCCAGGGTGGCACTCATGGGCCCGTCGCCAGTTCCGCGGCTGTGGGGGGACAGGGCGGCACCGAAGTCGGTGAGCACGACGCGGTCGAGACCGCCCGGCAGTTTCTGGGCGGCGATCAGGAAGTTCGAGGGTTTGATGTCTTGGTGCACGACCCCGTGGGAGTGCGCGTAGTCCAGGGCTCTGGCGACCTCGGTAATGATGTGAACTGCCCGCTCGGGTGTCATCTGTCCGTCGTGCAGCGCAGTCTCGGCGTTGGTTCCCTCGACGTACTCCATGGCGATCCACAGTTGGCCGGTGTCCGTCTCGCCGCGGCTGAACACGCGCACGATGTTGGGATGTTCGAGCCCGGCGGTGATGTCGGCTTCGTGGAGGAACTGGGCGCGAACGTGGTCGCCGTTGGCGTGCTCGGGTTGAAGCACTTTGAGCACTTCCCGGCGCGGCAGGGTGGGACTGTGCACCAGGTAGACCGTCGCCATCGCCGTGACGGCCAGGACCCGCTCGACGCGGTATCCGGCGATGTTGGTGGGCGGTGTGGGCTGGCCCTCTGGTGCGGTCATGGCGACACCTTCCCTGCCGAACGGTGACGGCTGCGCACGTGCGTGCTCATAGGCGGAGCCGTTCGACGGCTTGTCCGGTGACCTGCGCGATCAGGTCGAAGTCCGTGTCGACGGCAAGCACGGTAAGGCCGGCCATCTCAGCGACCGCGGCCACAAGCAGATCCGGGATCGCCGGGGCGCGGTGCAGCCCACGGTCGGCCAGCTGGAGCTGCACGCCCACGGCGCGGTCCTCGGCGGCTGGGGTCAGGTACTCGAGCGGCATCAATGCCAGCGGCGGTGCGCCTGATTCGCTGCGGGCCTGCGATCCGTTCCGGAACGAGTAGCCGATCTGTAGGCGGGTGACGGTGCTCATGCGCACGAGGCCGCGTTCGATGCGCTCGACCCAGGCCTGGGCGTCTGGGGAGGCCACCAGTTGCGTGTAGGCCGACTTGTCGATGAGCCAGTTGGTCACCGCCACGCGGCGTCCATGATGTCGGGATCGTCGAGGTCGGTGGCCGCCGCGGCGGCGCGGCGTAGATCGTCGACAGTCATGGTCCGCGTGGGGGCGCTCACTGAACCTTCGGTCTCGAATCTGGTTCGCAGATACTCTTGGCGCGAGACACCGCGGGCGGCTGCGTCGGCGTCGATACGCGCGATCGCCGCGTCGGACAGTCCGCGGATCAGCACATCGCCCATCGCGCATGACCTCCTGATATCATCGTTATCAGTTTACAGGGTCTTTAGCTGGCCCCCTGCGGCGACACTCATCGCGACGGGCAGCCGCGCGGCCGGGCTGACTCCTGCTGTCACCAGGGCTCTGCATGCCCGATAATTGGTGGCGTGACCATTCAGCTTGAGGCGGCCCAGGCGCTGGCGGTGGTCGAACGCGCCCGCTCGCTGTTCGGTACGCCCGGGCCTGTGGCGACGTCGGGAGCTCCTCTTCAGACGGCTGCGGAATCTGTCAGCGGCGCGGGCCAGCAGATGTCGGGCCTGTCTGGTCAGCTCGTCGATCGGCATGCGTCGGTGGTACAGCAGCAGAACCGGGAGCTGGTCACCGCCGGCCGTACCGACTCCACCTTGGAAGCTCGATTGGCCAGCGCAGCGCAGATCACCGAGGGCGGGGCGCGCCAAATGGACACGATTGTCGCCCAGACACGCTCGATCGCCGAGGTGGCTGGATCAGCTCGCACGCCTGCGGCAGAGATGATGGTGCTCAAGGCCCTGCGGACGCAGGTCGCCCGCGCCCAGTCTGTGGTGGCCTCTACTCAGCAGCAGTCCGGCCAGGCCGCCGGCGAGGTGAGAGCGCTCAGCTACGGCTCCGGTGAGTTGCCCCAGGCTCCGGCCGACCTTCCTACCGACAAGCCGGGGGAGGACCCACCGCACGGTGAAGATCCGCGGTACTGGCTCGATGTCACCAAGTTGACCTACGTGGGTGACGGCGAGCTCGCGCCGCCGAACTACAAGCAGGTGGGTCCCAACCTCTGGTATCCAGATCCTGAGGGCGGCCTGGGGTATGTGCCGCCCCCTCCGCCGGCGAAGTATCCCCTCGATCTGAGTGACGTTCGGGTGATCGACCCCGACTCCGGTGCGCTCTTCCCGCCGGGCTACCAGCAGGTCGCGCCGGGAATTGGTGTCCCACACCCTGATTCCTATTACGGTGCGCAGCCGCCGTGGCCCAAGCCGCAGCAGCCCATTGATATCCGCGACGTGGTTGAAATAGCGCCAGATCAGCTTGCCCCGTGGGGTTACGTGGAGTACATGCCCGGGTGGTGGGTTCCCGATCCGTCCAGGCCCTAGCGCGGAAGCCACGGGGTTCGGGTTCGTAGTGTCAGATCAATCGCGGTCGGCCCTGGTGGTCCTCGACGATGCAGCGTTCGCGGCGCAGTAGCGCGTCCAGAAGGGCGTTGATATGCGCGACGGCGCGGTCGTCGAGGCGGACGGGCCCGTAGATGAAAACATGACCGGCACCGGCGGTCAGTCCGACAGACTCCGGATCACCACCGGCACGTACATGCATCTCCCAGTGAATACGCGATCCGACATCATCGGCGCGCGCATCGAGCAAGGCAAGACTGCTCACTGAAACCCCCACCGGAAGATCGTAAGGGCACCTCAATAGGTTGCTGAGCAACAATTTTCGCTGCGCACCCGCTACCGCGCTACGGAAGACGGTGGGTCGTGTGGTGACGCGCTCGGGCGTGCTGACCAAGAGATTGACCACGGTGTCGCAAACGCGCCCTAGCATCAGCGCCATGCTTGGTTTCTGGGTTATCGCGTGGGCCGGATCGCTTCTCTTCGCGGCGTTGGCTGTTGAGACGTACGTGAAGCGCCGATGGCCATCCCGCAGCACACTGGGACTGGGCGCGGTCGTTGGGCTCAGCGCCATCCTGTTCGCGTTCGTTGGTATCGGCGCCCTCGTCGAAGGCGCCCTTCACCGTGCGGCGTGGCTGCGCGACGACGAGATGGCGCTATGGGTCGGAGTCTTGTGCCTCTGGTCCATCTTCGTGTTTGGCGCCCTTCGAGCGATCCCCTGGGTGGTCGCGCAGCGTGAGTGAAGATGACACCGCACTTCTAGCTAGCGTGCTGGCCGGAACACTGAAATGTCCAGCAGCGCAGCAGAACTGAGACCCAGGTTAACCACCAGCTCGAACAGTGAACACCTCATCGGCGACGCCTGCTAGGGCGGCGCGCGCATCGTCGAGATAGGTGAACATCGTCGCCCGCCCGACGAGGGCCGGATGACCGGGGATTCCCGCGAGGCCGACGTCGAGCCAGTCGCGGTCGAGCCGGTCGGCCGACACCAATTGACGACCAGGCCGGCCGGCGCCGTCGAGGGCAGAAGCGACCGCCATGCCTGAATTCGTCGGCAGCATCGTATGGATGACCTCGGCCACCGCCCAGGCGCGTAGTCGCGAGACTGGCATGAGGTCGTCGACGGTCGCGGCCACCACCGGCAGAACGGTGAATATTGGCATGCCGTCGAAGAATTCGATGTGCTCGTCGAGCGCCGCCTCAAGTTCTCCGCCGTTGAACAGCTCTCCGAAACGGGCCTCCCGAGTGCCCAACTGGGCGAGACGGTCAGCGACCGGCTGGCGGCTCTGTCCGAGCTGCACCAGCACGAAGTCCACCGCGCCAACCGTCACCGCGGGGGAGGCAGCCACCTCGGCGGCCAGATCGGTCATTCGTATCTCTGCGCGCCAATCGCGACACCAACTGACCGTGGCGGCGTCGAGGCTTTCGAAGTGCAGCACCGGCAGGCTCAGCTTCGCGGGGCCCCGCCGCGCCACGTGCGGCCGGCGTAGGTACTCGTCGAGGTCGACAGCAGCTGCTGCGCTCATCTAGTTGCACAGTCCGTGGCAGTGGTCGACATCCTCAATTCGTCACAGTGACGAAATAACGCTACTGGCCCGCAGTAGATGTAGTGCGGTCGACGGGGGACGTGACGGGCACCCCAGTAGAGAACGCCTGAAATTTCACTCGATCGCTGCCGGGCATCATTCGTGCCGGGCGGATGCACTGTCGGTGGCCGCAGGCCCATTCCGCGGCCGGCGCGCTCTTGACGCACGCTATCGACCGAGGTGATCACCGCCGTGACGCTACCGGGCCAACCCCCGACACTGCTTGTCCGGCTCACACACCCTGTTGGCAACTCTGGCAGCTGCTTAAGAACACAGCCGTGAATAATGCTGTGCCACAACGCAAGCTGGTAACGGTGCGTGCTCGACGGGTGCGAGTTGTCGGCGCAGTCCCGATCGCCAAAGCGAACTCGAGCGGCCACATTGGGTTGCGGACACATCGAAGGCGTATGGCCACCAGGTCGATGACCAAAGACTCTCGAACCACCGCCACGCGGATTCTAGAGTCGAGGCCAGCGCTCGTTCGACCTTCCGATACAGCGTCACCATATGCGCCGCGCGACCGATGTCGCTCGATTGAATGGTGCCAGAGGAGCCGAAATGCCCGGTGCTAGATCAGAGCATCGAATGACCGTCGGTATCGGGATTCGCCGTTCCCGACAGTTGCGGTGGGGTGGCCCGCGCGCGACACCGCTGCAGGCCGACAGAATCGAAGAGGACATCGTGTGGGCTGACGTCGATGGCCGGAGTGCGCGGTGACCGCAACACCGCCGACGCCCGGAACGTCGTCTAAGCGGTTTCGGTCGCTGCTCGAGCCCGCCTTGGTGGTGGTGACGTTGACGGCACTGGTGCTGGGCGGGATCGCGTGGCTCATCGGCTGGCGTGCGGTGGCCGACGGGTGCTGGGTGGTCGGAACATTGGCTGCGGTGGTGCCCGCGGTGGCGTGGGTGGTGGTGGCGCTGCGCCGTGGTCGGGCCGGGGTGGATCTGCTTGCGGTGTTGTCGCTGGTGGGGACGCTGTGGGTGGGCGAGTACGTGGCCGGTGCGCTGATCGCGGTGATGCTGTCCACGGGGCGCGCTCTGGACGCTGCCGCGCAACGGCGCGCTTCGCATGACTTGCGGGCCTTGCTGGAGCGTGCACCCCATTCCGCGCGACGCCGGGTCGGTGACGTGATCGCAGTGGTGCCACTGGAGGAGGTCGTAGCTGGTGACCTGCTGGTGGTCGGCCCCGGCGAAGTGGTGCCCGTTGACGGGCGGATCGAGGGCGCGGTGGCGGTCCTCGACGAGTCCGCGCTCACCGGTGAGCCGTTGCAGGTCGAACGCGCGGTCGGTGAGCCGGTGCGCAGTGGTGTGGTTAATGCCGCGACCGCATTCGAGATCCGGGCTACTGCCACCGCCGAGGGCAGCACCTACGCCGGGATCGTGCGGTTGGCCAGGGACGCGGGCGCTGACAGTGCGCCGATCATCCGGCTGGCCGACCGCTACGCGGCCTGGTTCCTGCCGGTGGCGCTCGTCGTCGCCGGTGCCGCGTGGCTGGCCAGCGGGTCGGCGGTGCGGGCGGTGGCGGTGCTGGTCGTGGCGACGCCGTGTCCGCTGCTGCTGGCCGCGCCGGTCGCGATCGTCTCCGGCTTGTCCCGGGCCTCTCGACTGGGGGTGGTGATCCGCAGCGGCGGCGCCTTGGAGAACCTCGGGCACGCAACGACTCTGGTGATGGACAAGACCGGCACTCTCACCGCCGGTCATCCCGCCGTCGTCGACGTCCTCGCCGCTCCTGGTCGCGACGGCACCGAGATCCTGCGGCTGGCAGCATCGGTGGACCAGATGTCACCCCACGTATTGGCCGAGGCGATCGTCACCGAAGCCCTTGCCCGAGGACTGTCGCTGTCGATGCCTGGCCGAGGTGATCGAGCAACCCGGCCGCGGCGTGACCGCCGCCCTGGACGGCCGACGGATCGCGGTGGGCAAGCTCGCCGGAAATGCATCCGAGGCAGGGTGGGCGGTGGCGGCGGCCAACCGAGCCGGCCTCGACGGCGCTGCGATCGCCTGGGTCAGCGACGACGATGAGGTCTTCGGCGCGGTGCTGTTGCGAGACCCGTTGCGCCGCAACGCGCCTCGTACGGTGCGACGACTGCGCGCAGCGGGATTCAACCGGTTGGTCATGCTCACCGGTGACCGTGCGGCACCGGCACGGGAGGTGGCCACCGTGCTGGGCCTTGACGAGGTGTGCGCCGACCAGAGTCCCGCGGACAAGGTGGCTGCCGTGCGGGCCGAGCGGGAACGCGCCGTGACGGTGATGGTTGGCGACGGCGTCAACGACGCTCCTGCTCTGGCTGCGGCCACGGTCGGCGTGGCGATGGGTGCCCGCGGGGCGACGGCGTCCTCGGAGGCGGCCGACATCGTGTTGACCACCGACCGGTTGGACCGCCTTGCCGATGCGATGGACGTCGCACGCTGGTCGCGGCGCATCGCCGTACAAAGCGCGGTCGCCGGGATGGTCTTGTCTCTGTTGGCCATGGCTGTTGCTGCAGTCGGACTGCTACCGCCCGCGGCAGGAGCACTACTTCAGGAGGGCATCGACGTCGCAGTGATCCTCAACGCGCTACGCGCACTGCGAGGTAACCCCGCCGACCGAATCGAGTTGCCGGCAGGCACCGAGGAGATGCTGCTCCGCTTCTCCGGGGAACATGACGACCTTCGCGATGCACTGAGCCTGCTGCGCGATGCCGCCGACCACGTGGGTGCCGGGCCCGCCACATCGGCGATGGAGGCAGTGTCCCGGGCTCAGAACTTCCTCACCGAGCGTCTGTTGCCGCACGAGGACGCCGAACAGGCCGAGCTGTACCCAGCGTTGGCGAGACCGCTGGGAAGCGCCGAAGCGACAACCACGATGAGCAGGACCCACGCCGAGATCCACCGGCTGGCCGACCGCATCGGCAACCATCTGACACTGGCGCAGAGCGCCGGCGATATTCAGCCGGGCCAGGTCGAGGATCTGCGGGCATGCCTCTACGGCCTGTACGCGGTGCTGCACCTGCACTTCCTGCAGGAAGAGGAGGGCTACTTCACCCTCGCCGCCACCGACCTCCTCCCCGAGGACGCCGACGTGCACGGAAGGCCGAGCGCGCTACCAGGCAAGACACCGGCTTGATGTTCAGAGAAGGAAGCGCGTGACATGAACGATCAGGCCCACCACGAAGTCGTCGAACTGCTCACACGCATCGGCGATCACCTCGAAGCGATCCAGGCGGAGAGTCGTGCGGCCCGCGGCGCCGAACAGGAATTCCGACGCGAACTGCTCGACGCCATCGCCTTGATGCAAATGGCATCCGGGCGCTAAAACCATCGCGTCACGGAACGGAAGTGTTGCCTTGTCCTTTTTCGAACTAGTCAATCCCCACTTGGAGCGTCATACCGCTGGCCGCGCTGGCTGGCTGCGGGCGGCCGTTTTAGGAGCCAACGACGGCCTGGTGTCCACCGCAAGTCTGATGGTGGGCATCGCGGCCAGCGGCGCGGCCACCGGCGCGGTGCTGACTGCTGGACTCGCCGGCCTGGCCGCCGGGTCGATGGCGATGGCAGCTGGCGAATACGTCTCGGTCAGCTCGCAGGTCGACGTCGAAAAGGCCGACCGCGCCAAGGAGCAACGTGAACTGAGTTCCAATCCCGAGGACGAACTCAAAGAACTCGTCGGTATCTACCAATCCCGCGGGTTGCCCACAGCGTTGGCCCAACAGGTGGCGGAGGCGCTTCACGAATCCGGGCCCCTGGAGGCGCATCTGCGCGACGAGCTCGCTCACAGCGAAGCCATGGCCGCGCGCCCGCTGCAGGCATCTGCCGCCTCCGCGGTCAGTTTCCTGGTCGGTGGCCTAATTCCCTTCCTGGGGCTGCTCGGCCCAGCGACGACCCGGATCTGGCTCGTCGTGGCGGTGACCTTCGTCGGGCTTGGGTGTGCGGGCGTCCTGGGTGCCAAGGCCGCCGGCACGACGCTGGCGCGCCCGGCGTTGCGGGTAGTGATCGGCGGAGGTCTCGCGATGGCCATCACCGCAGCCGTCGGCCAGCTCGCTGGCGTGGCCGGAATCTGACTCATGGCCGTCCCGTTCAGCATTCCTTCAGGCCGCGGAGGCCAGGCTGCGACTCGCGTCGGACCAACACCTGGTCTTCGCAGAAGGAGTTGAGCATGCGCAAATATGTCGTGGAATTGATCGGAACGTTCTTCTTGGTGCTCACCGTCGGGACGACGGTCAGCGCCGGACTGGCGATCGCACCGCTGGCCATCGGCGCGGTCCTGATGGCGATGATCTTCGCTGGGGGCCACGTCTCGGGTGGGCACTTCAACCCGGCGGTATCCCTCGGGGTGTTCCTCCGCGGGAAGCTGCCCGCACGCGATTTGTTGCCCTACTGGGGAGCCCAAACCGCGGGCGGGCTGTTGGGTGCCGCGGCGACCCGCATCCTGGTGCCCGCTCCCGTGGGCGGGCCTCTGCTGCCCGCGATCGGACCGGCGTTGCTTGCCGAGTTCGTGTTCACCTTCGCGCTGGTGTGGGTGGTGCTCAATGTCGCAACCGCCAAGAGCACCGAGGGTAATTCGTTCTACGGCCTCGCGATCGGATTCACAGTCACCGCAGGAGCATTCGCCGTCGGTAGTGTCTCGGGTGCAGCGTTCAATCCAGCGGTCGCCATCGGTGCTGCGGCGATGGGTTTGATCGGCTGGTCCGCGATCTGGATCTACCTGCTGGCCAACCTCGCCGCCGCGGGCGTGGCAGCCGCCGCATTCATCGCGTTCGCCGGTGACTCCGATGCCCCCCGCCGGGTGTCGTTGCGCCAGCCCGCCCGGGTGAGCCAATGACGTTGCTGGTGTGCAACATTCCCAAGGGCTGGACCCTCCTCGGTGCCACCATCCGGCACCGAGGAGGGCAGACCGAGGAAGTCGATCTCAGCGACATCGTCATCATCCCCGCTAACGGCTCGATCGCGCCGTGCTCGATGACACCGTCGCCGTCCTAGGCTGGCGTGGTGCGGGTGCTGCTGGTCGAAGACGAGCTACGGCTGGCGGAGACGGTCCGCGACGGTCTCACTGAGGCAGGGCACAGCGTCGAGGTGCAGCACACCGGCCCGGACGGCCTGTGGGCCGCGACCAACCGGACCTTCGACGTCGTTGTCCTCGACATCATGCTTCCCGGTCTGTCCGGTTACCGCGTGTTGCGGGCCTTGCGCGCCGAGCAGGTGTGGACACCGGTGCTGATGCTGACCGCCAAGGACGGTGAGTACGACGAGGCCGACGCATTCGACCTCGGGGCCGACGACTATTTGAGGAAGCCATTCTCCTTCGTCGTGCTCCTGGCCCGGTTGCGGGCCCTGCAGCGACGCGAGGTGCACGCCCGGCCGACCATCCTCACAGTGGGGGAGCTGACCCTGGACCCCGCCGTGCACCGAGTCCGCTGCGGGACGAAAACCCTGTCCCTGACCGGGCGGGAGTTCGGGCTTCTGGAGTTCTTGATGCGTCACGTCGGCCAGGCGATGCGCAAGGGCGCCATCCTCGATGCCGTCTGGGATCCGCACTACGAGGGGGACGTGAACATCGTCGAGGTGTACGTCGGATACCTGCGGCGCAAGACGGCCATCCCCACCGGTGAACCCGGGTACATCACGACGGTCAGGGGAGCGGGCTACCTGATGCTTTCCGACGGTGCCACCGACGGCGGCTGATCGGGAAGCCGGACGCGGAACAGCGCGCCCCCGCCAGGCGCATCGAGGATTTCGACCTGACCACCATGCGCGGTGACCACCTCTGCCACGATCGCCAATCCGAGTCCCGTGCCACCGGCGGCTCGGTCACGTCCTGCGTCGAGCCGAACGAACCGGGCGAAGATATGGTCGCGGACATCCAGTGGAACGCCAGGACCGTCGTCGGCGACCTCCAGCGAGGCTCCATCGGCCTCCGGTCGGAGCCGAATTACAATGTGGCCATTGCCATGCCGTGCCGCGTTGTCGACGAGATTGCGCAGCATCCGTGCCAGCTGTGACCGATCTCCGTGAATGCGTGCCGCGACGACGTCGACTTCAAGTCGCAGCGTTGTGGCATCACGCAGCCGGAGCTGTTCGGCGTATACCAATTCGTCGAGGTCGACGTCGTCGGCGCGGGGGAGCAGCCCCCGCTCATCGGCCCCTGCCAACAGCAACAGATCGCCGATGATCCGATCCAGGCGCGCTGCCTCCTCTCGCATGGCAGCAAGCCGCGCGTCGTCCCGCTCGTCGCGACTGTGCATCAACTCCAGGCCGGTGGTGATGGTCGACAGTGGGCTCCGAAGCTCGTGGCTGGCGTCGGCGACGAACTGCCGCTGTACGCGTTGCGCGCCCTGCAGCCGACCCAGCAGGGCGTTCATCGTCGTCGCGAGCCGCCCGACCTCATCGCGGGTGGCTGGGACGGGTACCCGCTGGTCGAGGTCGCGATCCGTCATCGCTGCCACCCGTGCTCGGATTGACTCGACCGGGCGCAAGGCCCGACCCGTTGCGGCGAAGGTGGCTAGTGCGGTCACCAGAACCAGCAGGGGAATTCCGAGCCAGAGCAGTTTGCGCGCCGTGCGCACGCTGTTGTCGACGCCGTTCAACGTGACTGCGGCGATGACGGTTTGGACGCCATGGGTGGTCTTCGCGCCCCGCACGGCCACGATCAGCGTGTCGTCGGGATCGACGGCCGGAGCGAGGATTCGCTGCGTCACGACCTCACCGGGACGCGGTCGCACCGTCGTCAACGGTGGCTGGTCGACGAGCGGTGCGCTGGCGGCAATAGGCGTGCCACCGGCATCGAGGATCTGCACCAGGTCCAACGCGGCGCTCAACTCGCGCACCGCTTCGGCTGGACCAGCCGCCAGCAATCGCACCTCTACGTGCTCGGCCTGCTCCAGCGCGGCCCCCTCCGCCGCTGAACCGAGCGACCGCTCCAAGAGCAGTACTTGGGCGACCCCGCCGACGATGAGCGCCAACGCCACCACGGCCGCCGCAGTTGCGGCCGCCTGGACACGCACACCCGTTCGCCGGGTGACGACGAGACGCAGTCGCGACACCATCACCAGACCCTACGATGCGCCACAGCCCACCCCGAACGAACGTCGAACCACTTCGGCTGGACAGAAGACCGCTCGGGTCAGGGCGCCTATCACGAGTAGTGCACTACTTGACGCTGACGTAGACGGTCCTGGAAGTTACGAACGAGTGATCGTGCACCCCGACGTCGGTGCGTATCACCGTACGGCCCAGTCGGACGGAGGTGACCGTGGACTGATCGAGCGGGGCCGAGCCCACCTTGTTCACGATGACGGTATAGCCCTGAGCCGTCAGGGAATTCACGGTGGCTTGCGCGTTGCCCGTGTCCGCCGACGCCGCTTGAGCCGAGACCGACAGCCCCAGACCAGCGACCAGCAATCCTCCGGCAACCACGGTGGCGACGCCTAGGCGTGTCATCGACGAGAGGCTCTTCGTAATGCGACGTCCTTGAATCCTGTTGGCGATCATTGCCGGTCCCTTCGTGAGTGCATCCCACTGGATGCTGCAACCCACACTGGATGACGTTCGCTGAAGGAGTGCTGAACGCCATAACCGAGATGACCGCGCGGTGGCGCCCACCCTTCGAAGCGGCCGCCCCGCCTCCACTGGCGTCCCGGGGAAGGCGAATGCGGGCCGGGTCGGCCGTCTTTTAGCCTTCCGAGGATTCGGCGACCTTGTCGCCCCACGCCGACCTCGCTCCGGAGTCACCGATCCGGTACACCTGAACTGTCGTGGCGGCGCTCGCCAGGATCACGACGGCAGCAACCACCCAGGTGATCGCCGATTTCAACGGCCGTTGACGGCTTTCTCGTAGATGAACGAACGCCAGCAACGCGGCGGCCACCAGCAGGCTCAGCGAAAAGTACAGCATGGTGTCGCCGAGCTCTGTGTGCTCCTCCAGGACGGGAGAACCCTCCGTGCGCTGCTCAAGCCACTCGCCGGCGTTCGTGGTCAGCGGGGTGAGAACGACGGTCACCGCCGCGAGAACGACGACGAGCCAGGTGAGGCGCTGGCGCGCTGCCGGCCATAGTGCGCAGACGATCGCCAAGACGGCGGTCAGTGGAGCTAGTACGACGATGAAATGGATGAGCAGAATGTGTGCGGGCAGTCCCAAAATCGTTGACACGGGTGCGCCTTCTCTGTGGTGGGCTCTCGACGGGTGCGTGCGAAAGTTCAGGCGATAACGGCGCCGACGAGATGTCCGACGGCGTAGGTAACGGCAAGAGCCAAGGCTCCACCAAGGACGTTGCGGGCAATCGCGCGTCGTTTCCGAGCTCCGCCAAGTGCCGCGGACGCTGCTCCCGTGACCACCAGGGCCACCAGCACGGCGCCCACGGTTACCGGGATGCGAAATGCCATGGCTGGCAGAAGGATCGCGATCAGCGGCAGCAGCGCGCCGACTGTGAAGGACAAAGCCGAAGACAGCGCGGCATGCCACGGGTTGGTCAGGTCGGTGGGGTCGATGCCCAATTCCACCTCGACATGGGCAGCGAAGGCATCGTGGTCGGTGAGCTCCTCGGCGACGGTTCGCGCGGTCGCGGTCGACAACCCCTTGCCCTCGTAGATCGCCGCGAGTTCCTCGAATTCGCCCGCGGGGTCCTCGTGCAACTCTTGGCGTTCCTTGCCGAGCAGGGCTTGCTCGGTGTCGCGCTGGGTGCTCACGGACACGTACTCGCCCAATGCCATCGAGACGGCCCCGGCGACCAGTCCGGCGATTCCGGCGGTCAGGATGGGAGTCCGTGACGCCGTGGCAGCAGCAACTCCGACGACGATGCCTGCGGTGGAGACGATCCCGTCGTTCGCCCCCAAGACGCCAGCACGCAACCAGTTCAGTTTCGAGGACACCGAGCCCGTATGCGGCTCGGCGGGATGAGCGATCGTTGACACTCCCTAAACGCTATCCATCAGCGCGGGCGACCGCAAGCAACCCTAGCCTATCCAAAGCGTTCGTCTCGTCTTCTTTATAGCCAGGGACGGCATATGGATTCGGAATCTTCCTCTCCCGATGGCGACCGTCGTGTACGAACGTTTGTGGCCAGGCCACGCTGATTCGCAATGGCCAGCGGTGCCGCCGAGGCCGCCCTAAAACATTGTCAGTCGAGCCGCGTGGCCACGTATCGCGCGTAGGTTGATGCGGATGCTCGGGCGTGAGCCTCGAGTGTTTGGGGGCTGTAGCCGAGTGTTTCGGCGAGGATGCCGATTGGTGTGGTTTGCGTGAGTTCGTTGAGGGTGCCCAGGCGGGCTTCCAGCGCGGCTAATACGGGCCGAAGTCGACCGCGTAGATGCGTCGGGGTGACGTGCATTCCAGGGCGGTAGCCGCGAAACACCCAGGGGGACTTCGGATGTGCGGCAGTTTGGTTGTTGTAGTTGCTGGCAGCCAGCGCGCGAACGGGTGCATCCAGCGGAGGTGGAAGCTCGATCGGGATCCCGGCCAGGTCGATGGTCACGGCGTCGGCGCTGATGGTGATCTGTTTCCAGGTGAGGGCGGCGACGTCTTCTGCGCGTTGGGCGAAAACGATTATCAGGATCGCAGCGAGGCGATCACGGGGATGGAGCGTCTGTTGGTGGGCGACCTTCTCGATGACGGCATTCTGTTGGTCGATCGGCATTCTTGGTGCGGTTCCGCGGCGGTGCGGTGCCACCTCCAGGTCAGCCGGGATCAGCTTGGCCTTGATGGCCCACCTGATGAAACGCAGGACGTGCTCACGGGTGCTAGGGCCGGTAGCTTGCCACAGATCGAGGTGGGCCTGGGTGAGTTGCTCGACGGTGATGCCGTGCTCGGCGGTCAGCCAATTGCAGAACTCGATCGTCACGGTGACGGTCTGTTTGGCGCGCAGGAACGCCGAGTCGGTCACCAGGTTCATCGAGTGGAGCCGTTTTCCAAGACTCCATCGGATGAACCGGGCGACGAGCTTTCGGTGCTCGTCGGTGGTGATGCGTTGCTGGGCGGTGACCGCCCAGGACTGAAACCGGGCGAGCCTCTCGTCGCGTGATGCCAGGGCGCCGTGCTCGACGAGCAATCCACGCACGTAGTCGGTCGTGCGACCCGGAGGCAGCTGGTCGAGCACCTCGTGGGTGAGTGTCGGGTGAGCCGCCAGCTCACGCAGTACCCGTTGGACGTGCGCTTGGCGAATCCAGGTGAGACCGCTGTTGGGTCGGTCCATCTCGGCGAGTGCATCGACGATCACTCGCAGCTGTGGTGCGATCACACCGGTGTCAGGATGGGCGAGCAACCGCTGAGCGGTCTCGCGCAGCCCGCACCGTTGGCATCGGCCGCCGCTGTAGAGTTCGGCCTCATCACCGCATCCGATGCAGTCGACGTTGAGCCTGACGCCGCTGCACCGCCGGCACGCGGGACGTCCCTCGACGACCCCGGGCAGCACGCCCTGGTGGCCGCACGCGCAGATCCCGACCGTGCGTTTCGCGGCCTGATAGCAGTATCCACAGATCGACCCATCCGGCCAGTTCGCCACCAGCTGGTAGTGCCCCCTGCATCGGGCGCACGCGACTGGCCAGCGCCCAGGGTCCTCAGGTTTGCGGGGCCGAGCCATCGTCGTCCTGCACGATCCGTATCCGTTTGGCGACGGGGTTGCCCGGCGCGATCCCCAACTCGCGTGGGCGAGGCGCGTCCGCCGTCGCCGCGGCCCGCATCTCGACGTAGGGCTCGAACAGATCGTTGGGCGAGCAATCGAAGATGTCACACAGCGCGGCGAAGGTAAGGGCCGGAATCCGTTGAGGTTCACCGGTGACGAGGCGGTAGACCTGTGCATCAGAGAGATTGATTCCTCGCGAGCGCAGTAGCGGGCGCAGCTCGGTGGACTTCCACAAATTGTGGGCTGCCATCACTCGCCGCAGATGCCAGTGAAACCCAATGCGGCGCTGTTCAGCCATCAGCTTCCTCCATTCGGAGGCGTCGAGCGATCATCTGCTGCACTACGCGTTGCTTGAAGTCCGAGCCCACCGAGGTATACAGCGACGTCGTCGAGGCGTAGGAATGCCCTAATTGCTGCTGGACGAACAACGGGTCGTAGCCGGCCTCGAGAAGATGCGTGGTGTAGGAGTGCCGCAGACAGTGCAGCTTCAACTCCGGTGGCAGACCCGCCCGAGCACGCAGCGCGGTGAACGAGCGCCCCAGGGCGTTGATGGTCAACCTGCTGCCACGTTCACTAGGCCACAACGCGGGGGAGCGGTCCGCGGTGCGCAACAGCTGCCGGCCCTCAGTGCACCAATACTGCAAAAGCTCGACTGCCCAGGGGAACTCCGGGACGGTCAGCACCGTCCGCCGCCGCGGACCCGATCCCTTCGTGCCCTTGGCCCACCGCACCGTCATGGCGCCGTAGTCGCCGAAGCGCGGCACGTGCGGGTTGGGCCCGAAGTCCGTCAGGTCCAGCATGACCAACTCGCGTCGCCGTAGTCCGTAGGCATAACCGATCTTGAACGCGATCGAGTCACGCAACGCGGTCAGCCAGCGCTTGGAGCCAGCCTGGTGTTGTTCGTCGACGAAGTCGTCGACGACGTCGAAGAAGTGCTGCAACTCGGTCTTGGTGAACGCTCGCCGCCTGGTCGGCACGGCATCGTCGGTGGTATGTCTAGCCGTGTTCCACTCGAAACAGATTTGAGACGGAACGTCACCGAACTGCTTCTCGCAGAACGGAACCCAGCCGTACCGGCTGTCACTGACATAGGAGCAGAACATCGAAATCGCGTTGCTGTAGGACCGCAACGTCGACAATTCGATCGGTGTCTCCCGCGACCTGAGATCGGCGAGAAACTGATCAAGATCAAGTGGACGCCAGCGCCACGGATACTCATTGGTGAACTCGACGAACCGGCCGATGAGGCCGCATCGGGCCGTGATGGTGCTCGTTGCGAGACCCCGGGCCAGCATCTGAGCGCGCCACCCGTCGACCATGGCCTCCAGGACCGCTTCATCGGCCCGCAGCAGCGATACATCGCCACGCTGGAGGACCCGAGGAATGAACCCCGGCAGCTCCTCAGCCATCTGCGCGTCCGAACTCGACGTCTCGCAATGACCCAGTGCCACAACGTAATTCGTCACTGTTACGAATTACCCGCGGTCTAAGCGGAGGGACGTAGGGGTAGCAACGGTCGATCACACCGTCGCCATCGCGCTGCCAGCGGCCGGGGACGGGAACGTCAGTCTTGGACTGGCAGCTGGACGCGATATGACCGCTACGGAGCGCCTTCATGGATCACCTAACAACCGAATCAATCACTAAGTGACTGAACCATACGACAACCACGGCGTACTGCCAACAGATGCGCACGAGGCCGGGGCTCCCAGGCAGCCGCACGACGCGCTGAGCAGCGCCGATCACCAATCACCATGTGGTGCGAGCATTCTCATCAGATGCAACTCGCAATGGTTTTTCGCCGATAATAGCGATTATGTCAGGTTAAGGCCGAATGTGTTGCGTGCCGATAGTTTTGAGGCGTTGATAACCGCCGCTAGTCCCTCACCTAGTAACAAGGGCGTTCTCACGGGCGAAGCCGGTTGGGTTGCACTCGCGGCGCCGTTCATCACCATCGCCAACCGCCGGCAGCGGTCAGGTTCTCAGCAGTCCCGCTCGTGTCCGCAAGTTGGTCGGGGTGGCCCCGCCGTCGACGGCGCTGAACACCCGCTTAGAGACGTCGATGCGCGGACAAGGACGCGGGCGGCCGATGAAGCGAATACGTCGTGATAACCGTAAGGGTTGAATGCTGCAGTTAGAGAAGCCCGTGTCTGCGCCAGGTGGCCTCCGCGGCCGGGTGGAACGGAATGGGTATCGGTGCGTCGATGGTGTCGGTGACCATGTCTTCCAGCGGCAGGGTCGGTCCGCCCTGCCAACCGGTGCGCTCCCGTGCGGCGACCAGCGCCTCGCAGAACTTCGCCACCACGGCGTGATCGGCGTCGGCGCGGGTGAAAACCAGAAATCCGCTGAAGTCGACCGTGTCGACATCGGCGTCAAGCGTCGGGTAGCGGGTCCTTCCGCAGAGTGCCGGACCGGTAGCCTGCCGCATCCAACCGTGACATGTCGTCCTCGGACAGGCTCAGGAAGCGCAGCCCGGCGTTGTTGGCCGGTTCGACCCAGTTGTAAACGCCTTCATCGAAGATTGCGTCGATGGCGCCGTTGCGTAGGAGCTGCGTACGCACAGACTTGTGCGGCAGCCCGTCGTCATAACTCACCTGACCGCCCCAAGACCGGATGTCGTCGAGGGAGATCCCGACTGACGCCAGCACGTCATCGAGCACCAGGTGCACGCTGTGGGTGGGACGGCTCCCGCGCAGGGACACCCGCAACGGCGGTTTCGCCTCCGCGAGGTCGCCCAGCGAGTGCAGACCGAGTTCGGCGGGCACGGCCAGGCCAAGCTGATCGTAGGACGGCACGGTGGCGATCGCGGCCAGCTCGTCGCCACGAGCACCGGGCAGTCGCAGTAGCGCTGACCGGACCGCAGTGGCCGGGTTGAGAATTGCGAAGTGACTGGCGCCGGTGAGCACGGCCGCCACGCCTTCGATGCCGTCGCTGGCGAACAGCGCCGTACGCCATCGGTCACCGCCCCCACCAGAAAGAGAGGGACCCGCGATGCGGCCCACCCGAGCAGCAACACTGAACGCCCTCACGGTGGCGCTCATCCCGATCGCCAGCCTGCCCGCGCCAAGCCAGGCCGGCGCGTACACCGTCGCCGCCGGCGACGAGATCGCCGTGCACTCGAAACACCGGGTCCACCACCTGCACGCAGGGCTACGCCTTTCGCGCACCGCGCTGAGCTCACACAGAGCCTTGCAAAAGATGACTGAGCCATGAAATCCCATTCACATACGTGACTGAGTTGATGCGAGCACGCATCGCGGCTGTTACGAGAAGATTCTGGTACACCCTCGTGCGACGGTTCGGAGCCAGATGTCGAGCGCAACTTTGATCACTCCGGACCGTTTGCCCCGGACAGCAGCACGTTGTGACCGTTCCAAAGAAGTCCGGTTTCGCCGGCCCGGGTGTCCGACTCGAGACACTAGTACGTGCTTGCAGGCGGTGGGGCCGTCGTCGCTGACAGCCGCGGATCTGGTAGCGGACTGGCATCACTCTGCATCTCCTTGACCTCGCTCCGGAAGATGCGCAACGACTTCCCCAACGCACGGGCCGAGTCCGGCAAGCGCTTCGCGCCGAACAGCAGGATCACGACGACAGCCAGAATTGCCCAGTGCCATGGACTCAGTGCGCCCATTTTGATCTCCTTCAGACGAGCTCGTGTGACCACCCCGGCCCACCACACGAATGCAGAATCACGAATTTTGAATATTAACAACATGAATCAACACGTTGAGCTTGAGACCGATACCGTCGTCGCCGACCGTGAACCGGCTCGCCAGATCCGCTGCGACACCACCCTCGCCGGGATCGTGGCGTACCGGAGCGACCATCAGCTACTCGCTGAGGTTCAGAACCGCACAGATGACGATCCCATCAAATAGCGCCGTAACCGCGGCAATTCAGTGGGTTCGACATCATTCACTACACCGACAGCGCGCCAGTTGTCGCCTCGCCTTTCACCGTTCCGCCCATATCGGACAGTCGGTTACTCAGCGCATCACGTCGATCACTGCACTGAAGTCCTTGTCGGAGTGCTGCGCATTGAATCGTGCGTAGATTTCGGCCGCCAAAGTACCCAGTGGCGCCTTGGTGCCGGCCAAGGACACGGCGTCCATCGCCAAGCCCAGATCCTTGTGCATCAGTGCAGTCGCGAATCCCGGTTTGAAGTCGTTGTTGGCGGGCGAGGTTGGCACCGGCCCCGGCACCGGGCAGTTAATACTCACGGACCAACAATTGCTGGTCGCTCCCGTCACCACGTCATACAAGGACTGAGCTGAGAGTCCCAGTTTCTCAGCGAGGACGAATGCCTCGCCGACCGCGATCTGTTGCACGGCCAGCATCATATTGTTGCACAGCTTGGCAGCCTGTCCGGTGCCTGACTCGCCCGTGTGGATGATCTTGCCCGCCATCGGATCCAGCACCGATCGAGCTCGTTCAACGGCGTCGGTCTCCCCTCCGGCCATGAACGCCAACGTTCCCGCAGTGGCGCCGTTGACGCCACCCGACACCGGAGCATCGATCTGTTGAAAACCAGCTTTCGACGCACTGTCGTGGATTTCGCGCGCGTCCGCGACCGAGATCGTCGAAGTGTCGATGAACAGTGCGCCCGGCTTCGCCGCGGGGAGAATCTCCGCGTAGCAGGCCTTGACCACGGCACCGTTGGGCAACGATGTGATCACCACGTCTGCGTCGGCAACAGCGTCGGTACCCTTTTCAAAGACAGTCGCGCCCTTGCATTCTGCCGCGGCTCTCAACGCCGGAACCAGGTCGAAGCCGCGAACCGCGAACCCTGCGGCCAGCAAGTTGGCCGCCATCGGTCCACCCATGTTGCCGAGCCCGAGGAATGCAATTGTCGTCATTTACAACGCCTTTCATCACTTCTGATCAGGGTTCATCTGCGAAGCCAGTGATCGAACTGCGCCTCGTCGGCCTCTCGGCCACGCTGGCGAGGCCAGCCGGAATGTGGCATGTCGCCCGATCTACGTTAATTGTGAACGACTGCACTTTATCCGCTTTTGAACGACGATCTTAGACATCCCCAGAATTCGCATAACGCTCAAACTATGCAGAATATTCAATTCGTGGCCTGCACTTCATGGCTCGGTCACCCGCAAATGGATCACGAGGAGCCAGCGCCTTCACGGCGTCCATATCTGCTCCAGCGGTGAATGACTCACGCCAGTGCGTCTCACCGGGGGCGGCTGGATGAAGTCGCTCGATCCGAACTCCACGCCACTTCACCATACAAGAATTTGCGGGTGCTGCGGGCGAGATCAAGAAGAGTGCACAGAGCATCAACAGCGAACCGCAAACAAAAACGTCGAATTACATTCAGCGGCGATGGACGTGCGGCGGGCGGAATGGGAAATGCGACCGAACCCGAAAGCGACTTGCGATCACCTCCTGTACGCGGTCAGTCCCGGCGTGTGCCGTCTCGCGGCGCGCCGCAGGATGCACACATCGAGCAACGAAACTGCGGGCGCGGCATGCTCTCCGCACAGTCCTCGGGTTTGCCGCGCGATCGCGAACCTGTCCGGAGATGTGCGACGACGCCGACCTACCGCACACGGGGCCTGTCGACCGGTGGACCGGCCCAAAGCCCTTGCTTCACGTCGGCGAAATCGTCGTTCGGCAGAGAAACCCAGACGGGACGGCCGTCCTTATCGACCAACCGAGCCCGCACTCCCTCGCAGAAGTCGCGCGTGCGCACAATGCGCGTCGCAATGTCGAGTTCCATAGAAAGACAGTTCCGTAGCCCCATCTGCTTTCCCATGGCCAGGGTGCTCATCGTGACTTCGAGGCTCTGCGGGGAGGCCGCGTCCAGAGCTGCCAGAGAGTCTTCTGCCCACTGCGTCGACAGCGCGCCCAGACGGGTGCGTATCTCTGTCACGGTGTTCGCTCCGAAACACCAGTCGATGTCGTCCCGATGAGATGCGAGACGACCGGGCGGCGCGGGGGCGGTTCCCGGCGACAAGGCCCGGAGAGCATGATCGACCGAACCTGTCCGCCGCTCGAGGGCAGAAATGACCATGCCGGCATCAGCGACCCGATGCGTTCCGAGCCCGACGTACAGCGCGTCGGCGGCATCGAGTCGGTAGCCGGTGAGTCCGAGATAGGTTCCCACGGCGCCGGGTAACCTCGACAGGAAGTAGCTGGCTCCGACGTCCGGGAGAAAGCCGATGCCGGTTTCCGGCATCGCCAGTGTTGCGCGTTCGGTCAGCACCCGGAACGCACCGTGCACCGACAATCCCAGACCACCGCCGAAGCAGATTCCATCGATCACCGAGACCAGCGGCGTATCGAGTTCCGCGAGTCGAAGATTGAGCTCATATTCTGCGGTGAAGAATTCGACGTTGTCGGCATGACGTCCTGCCAATGCATTCTGTCGGATCCTGCGGACGTCCCCACCGGCGCAGAAGGCCTTGTCACTGGAGCTGTCGAAGACCAGTACCGTACCGGCGGCCCTCTGCCACTCGTCGAGACATGCATGGAGGGCATGAACAATATCCAGCGTCAATGCGTTCAACGATTTCGGCCGGTCCAGCGTGATGCGTCCCACCGACCCGTTGCGGGTGAAGACGATTCCATCAGATTGTCCGGACATCTCGTGCCCCGCTACGACAGGCTCCCCGTTCATCGTGTCTCCAGATTCCTGACCTACACCGCACAGACGAAAGCGCCGCGATTTTCGCTCATGCACGGTGGATATTCGATGTTTCACTGCGGAATTCGCTCGGCTACCGCGCACCCTCGACCCGGGCGGTATCGAAGTGGCGAATGCGGCCGAGCTACGGACCGGAGGAAGCCTGGGTCAATCGTCGGCTCTGGCTGTCCGTCGACCACGGGATCGGCAGCCGCTAGTCGGTGGGCTCACCGGTTCAGCGTATCTGCACGTCGGCGGCCTTCCGGGCCACGAAACGTCGGAAACATCCGGTCTCCCCGACAGTTTGTCCGGAGCGCTTCACGAACAAGCGCGCTTCGCCGTGCCGGAGCCGTCGTGGCCATCGCAGAGGTCAATCCGACTTGTCCGAGGCTCAAAAACGATTAAACCCGCTGATTAGCCGTACATTTCTTCATCGTTTCCTGACCAGAAGTTCCGGCGATGCCGCACACGTGGCGTGCACCCACCGATCGTGGCCGTCCCGACCGCTCCGCCGAACTGCCGGCAGGTGGCGTAAGCGGCGCTGGCGTCCGGCGCGTTTCAGTACCCAGCCGGACTGACTATCGTCTTCAGTTCGGTCCTTGCGCTCGCCTGCAGGCCGGAGTCTTCGGGCGTCACGGCTGATGTCCTCGCCTATACCGCCGTGCACCCGGGGCAACCTCGCCGACCCGCAAACGGCCAGATCCGGAGTACCCGTACAGCCAGATGCGGTGCACGCCGCACCGTCGAAACCTGCCGCAGCACAGAGCCGATCAGGACTGTGACACCGATCAGCATGGTGATCGACCCGGGCAGATACTGTCCGCCCTGAATCATGGTCAGGCCCAGGATCGTCCCGCCGAAGGCCACCCGCCGCCGGACCCGGCCAACCTGTGGTTTCCGCTGATCTGCGGCCGAGCCGCGGCCATGATCTCCGCACTCTGATCCCGAGCCGCAGGATCGTTCGTCACAGCCGGCGCACCGCAGGACGCCACGTGGCGAGCCAGACGACCGCTCCGATGAGCCCGAGGAGGACTGCGGCAGAGGCGACGCTGATCGTCATGATCGCCAGGAACATCGCGGTCATAAGGCGTTTGCTCATGATCTGGAGAAGTCTCGCTCTCGACTGTGCGGCGTGACAGGCCGCAGGCCGCGGTGCGCACCATCGAGCGCTCGCGGAAGACCTGAACACACAGATCACCGCCGCCGGCCGGAGCCCGCGGCGGTGATCTGCTGCAGAGCTGTCTAGTTCATCGTCGGGATGACGAACTCGGCGCCGTCCTTGATGCCCGAGGGCCACCGCGAGGTCACGGTCTTGACCTTGGTGTAGAACTGGATCACGGCTGGGCCGTTGGCGTTCAGATCGCCGAACACCGAGCGCTTCCAACCACCGAAGGTGTGGTAGGCCACCGGCACCGGGATCGGCACGTTGACCCCCACCATGCCCACCTGAACCCGTGCCACGAAGTCACGGGCCGCGTCACCGTCGCGGGTGAACACAGCAACGCCGTTGCCGTACTCGTGCTCGGTGGGCAGACGCAGAGCCTCTTCGTAGTCCTTCGCACGCACGATGCACAGGACGGGACCGAAGATCTCGTCGGTGTAGATCGGCATGTCCGCGGTCACGCGATCGAACAGGGTGGGGCCGATGAAGTAGCCGCCCTCGAGCTCGCTACCGTCGAAGGTCAGATCGTCGGTGGAACGTTCGCGACCATCGACCACCAGATCGGCACCGGCTTCGGCACCCTTGGCGATGTAGTCATGTACGCGGTCCAGCGCGGCCTTGCTGACCAGCGGTCCGTAGTCGGCCTTCGGATCGAGGCTGTGACCGACCCTGAGCTGGTTCACGCGCTCGACGAGCCTGGCGCGCAGTCGATCAGCGGTCTCGTCCCCGACCGCGACCGCAACGCTGATGGCCATGCAGCGCTCGCCCGCGGATCCGTAACCGGCACCGATCAGCGCGTCGACAGCCTGCTCCAGGTCAGCGTCGGGCAGCACGATCATGTGGTTCTTGGCGCCACCGAAGCACTGCGAGCGCTTCCCGCTCTTGGCCGACTCTGTATAGATGTACTGCGCGATGTCGCTGCTGCCGACGAAGCCGATGGCCTGGATGTCCGGATGCGCCAGGATGGCGTCAACGGCTTCCTTGTCGCCCTGCACAACCTGGAACAGGCCGGCCGGAAGACCGGCTTCGATGAAGAGTTCGGCCAGACGCACCGGGACCGAGGGATCACGTTCGGACGGCTTCAGGATCACCGCGTTCCCGGTGGCCAGTGCCGGGCCCACCTGCTGCAGGGGGATCATGGCCGGGAAGTTGAACGGCGAGATACCCGCGACCACGCCGAGCGGCTGCCGCAACGAGTACACGTCGATGCCCGGCCCTGCACCCTCGGTGTACTCGCCCTTCATCAAGTGCGGGATACCGATGGAGAATTCGATCACCTCGACGCCACGCTGGATGTCACCCAACGAATCGGCGATGGTCTTACCGTGCTCGAGAGACAGGATCTCGGCGAGCTCGTTGGCGTTGGCGTTGACCAACTCGATGAACTTCATCATCACACGAGCTCGGCGCTGAGGGTTCCAGGCCACCCAATCCTTCTGGGCAGCAACAGCAGAAGCGACAGCGGTGTTGACATCCTCCGCCGTTGCGAGCAGCACCTGCGCCTGCACCTCACCGGTGCTGGGGTTCATCACATCCGCGGTGCGACTCGACTTCAGGGTGGCGCGCTTGCCATCGATGAAATGGGGAATTTGCGTGGTCATGTGTTGTCCTTTCCGTTGACCATCTGTTCCGAATTCTCTTGTTCGAACTGAGCGAGATGCTCAGATGCTCCGTCGATCCTGATGAACCCTGTTCGCCTTCTGCCCGTATGTTCGAGCATCAGTGCCTACGAATAGACCGATGAATAGAGTTCCACTATCTGTTCGACATCTGGGACCAACGGATTGTTCGACGGCGAACCGGAGGCCAGCGCCTGTTCTGCCATGGTGGGCACCAACCGATCCCACTCCGCCCGCGCGATACCGTACTGTGCCGGGGTCGGGACGTGCAGATCCAGGCACAGCTCGGCGATACCGTCAACGAACTTGCCGGCGGCCACGTTGTCGCTGTCGCCCGAGCCCGCCAGTCCCATGATCCGACCGCAGTCAGCATACCGGCCCACCGCCGCGTCAACCGAGAATCGGGTCACTTCAGGGAACAACATCGCATTCGAAAGACCATGTGCAACACGAAAATGTGCACCGATGGGCCGACTCATCCCGTGGATCAGAGCCACGCTGGCGTTCGAGAAGGCGATACCGGCCTGGGTGGCAGCCAGCATCATCCCCTCTCGGGCCTCACTGTCCTGCCCGTCGGCGTAGACCCGGCGGAGGTTCTTGGCCACACCCTGCATCGCCGTCAGGCACAAGGCGTCCGCGAACGGGTTGGCCTTGATGCTCACGTACGCCTCGACCGCGTGGGTCAACGCATCGATTCCGGTGTCAGCGCTGAGCCTCTTCGGCATCGTCTGTGTCAGTTCGTAATCGACGATCGCAGCCGTCGGCAGGAATGAATTGCCGATGCAGAGCATCTTCTCATCGGTTTCACTGTCGGTGATGACCGTGAACTTGGTCGCTTCGGAACCACTTCCGGCGGTGGTCGGGATCGCCATGATGGGCAGTGCCGGGCCGCCGTAGTCACGCGGAGCCTTGAAGCTGCGCATCGGTTCGTCGGATACGGCCAACACCGCCAGAGCCTTGGCAGTGTCGATCGGGCTACCACCACCGAAACCGATCACTGCGTCGGCCTCATGCCGATTCAGGCAATCTAGCGCAGGCTGAAGCGATTTCGTCGTCGGGTCTGGGACCGTCTCGGTGAACGCCGCGACACTCAAGCCACTTCGAGCAAGAATGTCGACCAACCGGTCGACGCTGCCGCTCTGAGCCAGAAACGTGTCCGATATCACGATGGGCCGGCGAATACCCAACCTGGAGGCCACATCTGCGGCCGAGCTCAACGTACCGGCGCCGATACGCATCAGCTGTGGTACCGCGATGGTGTAGCTCATGGAATTAATCGTCCATGTTCCATCACGTTCATCAAAAGGTGCAGATCGTCTGCATAATCGCCAGTGCACCGACGATCTGTCGGTTGTCCTCGCGCCGCTGTGTGCGGACACTGGGAGTCCAGCACACCGAAGACCAACAGAAAGGGTCAAAACAGATGCCGAGCAGCACTTTCCGAGCTTTTGTGGTCAACCACCACGAAGACAGCGCCGAACGAATGATCACCGAACTTGCCGTCGATCAGCTCGGTGAGGGCGACGTGACCATCCGCGTGGATTGGTCGGGCGTGAATTACAAAGACGGCCTCGCCAGTATCCACAAGGGGAACGTGGCCCGGTTGCCCAAGATCATCCCCGGCATCGACCTTGCCGGCACCGTGGTGGAGTCTGCTTCACCCGACTACCGGGCCGGCGATCAAGTACTGGTTCACGGTTACGATCTCGGCGTGAAGCACCACGGCGGATTCAGTGAGATGGCACGAGTGCCTGCCGAATGGATTGTCCCGCTGCCAGCCGGCCTCTCCGATCGCGACGTGATGTCCCTCGGCACTGCGGGTTTCACGGCTGCATTGAGTGTGGCCAAGCTCGAAGACCATGGTTTGGCACCGGAAGCGGGTCCGGTGTTGGTGACCGGCGCCACCGGTGGCGTCGGAAGCGTGGCCGTCGGAATCCTCGCCGCCAGAGGCTACGAAGTTGTCGCGGCGACCGGCAAAGAGTCGGCCAAAGAGTGGCTGACCGAGCTCGGCGCCGCCGAGATCATCGGCCGTGAAGAAGCGAGCGGAAACTCCAAGCCTCTGCAGAAGGAACGCTGGGCCGGCGCGGTCGACTGCGTCGGAGGCGACACGCTGGCCAACACACTGAGTGCGTTGCGATACGGTGCCGCGGTGGCCGCCTCGGGTAACACCGGCGGTGTCGCACTGCCGACCACGGTGTTCCCGTTCATTCTGCGGGGTGTGGCCCTACTGGGTGTGGACTCGGTGCAATGCAATCTGGTTACCCGCACGGCAATCTGGAACCGGCTGGCCACCGATCTACGGCCCGTCGGGCTCGATCGGTTGGGGTCGTCGGAGGTCTCACTCGACGAGCTTCCGACGGCTTTGGACCGCATTCTCGCCGGGGAGAACCAGGGCCGGACTTTGGTCAAACTCGCAGGCTGAACCACTTCGACGCGAAATGCGCGCCGTCCGCGGAAGTGGACGGCGCGCATTTCATATGGGCCACAATCTGATTCCGACAGAACAAGGCCTAGATTGCCGTCGGCCATGCCTGACGGTGAAGATGTATCGCGCGGGTTGCCAACATCTTCAACTTCGGCGAGAGCGCGACGCTGGTGCCGGCTGACAGGCGCCGGACGGTCGAATCGAAACGCTCATAGAGCTGGGGTACCGAAATTCCAAACCGGACAAAGACCTCTTCGTCATCCGGTCCCCCGAAAGGAGCCCACAGGATCACGAACTCAAGGATCTCACGCTCACTTTGATCCATGCCGTTGCCTTCCTCATCCCTTGAACATTTTATGGAAGCAGCCCGCGAGTCTGGTCCGATTCGGCAACACGCCCCACGGCCGTCACCATCGATGCGGTACGTAACGAAACACCGCGCTCGCGTGCTTGATCCCGTTCTCGCCGCCAGGCCAGGAGCATTCGCTCCTCCCGGCGTGCCTCGCCATCGACGGCGCCACGGCTGCAGACCTGTTGCGCCGGAACTCGTTCCAAATGCGAGGCGATGTCCCCGCCGGCGCTTGCGAGAATACTCGGAACCACCAGAATTCCTCGTTTGCAGAGAATCTGGTCGGCCGACATGGACGTAGGCCCGTTAGCTGCTTCGACCACCACCGAAGACTGAACCAGATGTGCGTTCTGCGCATTGATGGTTCCTTCGACGGCCGCGGGCACCAGTAGATCGACGTCGAGCTCGAGAATGTCTTCACGGCGGCATGTGTCTCCGCCTGAGAACCCCGCGACTGTTCCGCACTCGTCGAAGTGGGACTCCAAAGCAGCCACATCCAAACCATTTTCAGATTCCACAGCTCCGTGCGCATCGCTGACACCGACGACCCGAACGCCCGAATTCGTCAACAACTTGACGACATTCCGTCCAATCTTGCCGTATCCCTCGACAACAGCAGTGGCCTTCGTCCCGACGATGTCGACCTCATGCAGAGCGGCCAGTGCAAGTTGCACGATTCCGCGTGAAGTGGCGATCTCGCGTCCGCGTGACCCATCG
>Ga0172382_10000630_pt1 | contig 66140 bp, 56 predicted proteins | sample Leawel138RmetaG_FD_122245 | JGI IMG/M metagenome (GOLD analysis project Ga0172382, IMG submission 122245) | Leachate microbial communities from a municipal landfill in Southern Ontario, Canada - Leachate well 138R metaG | ecosystem: Engineered > Solid waste > Landfill > Unclassified | place...
TTCCTGAACCGATCCAGCTGGTCAGGGAGGCGCATAATAGAGCTTTTTACCGACACTGCAACCGCTTTTTCACTTTCTTGCATAATTCTTTTTATTTCGGCTATTTATTCAGCAATGTGATCAAATAACGTCAAATAAATGGTTCTTTTTCTTGCCTAGCCTAACTATATAGAAGCGACCATGTAACGCACCTTCTGGCGCGAAGCATTCCCCCGCCCTCATATTGTCCTCAGCCCCCTTGGCATCACCATTTATAAAGACCGCCTGCCTGGCCAGAGCATCCTTCACTTCTCGCCCAGCCTTGACCATTCCACATTCGGCCAGCAGCGTTGTTAGCGGCTTATCGACCAAGTCGTCACGCCTAATCGTACTGGCAGGCAGACCATCAAGCTTTAATTGCTCCAGATCCTGCTCAGACAACATCGAGGCATCACCACTAAACATAGCCTCAGTGATCCGCCTAGCCGCCAGCAAACCCTCTTCTTTGTGAACCAAGCGCGTTACCTCTTCAGCCAAGATCCCCTGAGCCTTGGGCCTGCCCTCTGCCAATGCGTCCTCCCGCTCTATCTGCTTTATCTCGGCAACACTCAAAAAAGTGAAGTAGCATAGAAACTTATAAACATCCGCATCCGCTGTATTTAACCAAAACTGATAAAAAGCATAAGGCGACGTTCTAGCTGCATCCAACCAAATCGTACCGCTCTCTGACTTACCAAACTTGCTACCATCGGACTTGGTAACCAACGGCAGAGTCAAACCATAAACCTGCCCACTGTAACGCCGACGGGTTAGCTCGACACCACCCGTGATGTTCCCCCACTGATCGGAGCCTCCAAGCTGCAATGTACAATCATTAGCTTTATAGAGCTCCGCAAAATCCAACGACTGTAAAATGTGGTAGGTAAACTCCGTAAACGAAATCCCCTCCCCCTCACGCTCAATGCGTTGCTTAACCGACTCTTTCTTAATCATTTGATTAACAGGGAAATGCTTACCTACATCCCGCAAAAAAGTCAGCACATCCATGCCGCCAATCCAATCAAGATTATTCACCACCAAAGCCGAGCTATCACCACAATCAAAATCAATGAAGGCAGACACCTGGGTTTTTATTTTTTCCACCCAGTCAGCCACAACATCGGGCGTATTTAACTTTCGCTCCTCAGCCTTAAAAGAAGGATCACCAATCAGCCCCGTCGCCCCACCTACTAAGGCCAAAGGTTTATGACCTGCCTGCTGGAACCGCCGCAAGGTTAATAGCGGCACCAAACTGCCTATATGCAAGCTATCCGCAGTGGGGTCAAAGCCACAATAAAAAGTCCGCATCGTTCCGGTTAAATGCTCTTCAAGCGCCTGATCCGCCGTCATTTGCGCGATAAGTCCCCGCGCCCGCAAATCTGCAATCAACCCTTTACCATCTATAGACATAACGTTCTCTTACCTTGAACCAATACCAGCCTCGTATAGCAACCACATGCGATATACTGACTTTTTACCGGAGATATATAAAAACCACTGATTGATAAATACTCTAAAAACCTTCAATATGTGGCCGCAAAGAGCGGGCACGATACCTCAACTTGCTACAAATGCAAGCAGCCCATTCAGTGAAAAGAGTCCCAAGCTGAGCAAGATTCTCTTGCCAATCCTAGGGATTCTACTATTTTTTGTTATACTTCCTACAGTTAAGTCCACTTACTCGAAATGATGCAAACTTCCGATGCAGGCTACTAAAAGAAAACAGAAGCTCCAGCTCGGCCAGTTAATGGCCCTGTACCCACGCAAACACTTAATCATTGCCAGCTCTTTAGTGGCACTGGTTTTTGTCTGCTTACTCCTCGCCCCCAGTCAAGAAGCCGAAGCCAAACGTATTAGCTTACCGGTGGAGCTTCAATTAGAAACAAGCCCTCCCAGCATTAATACACCCGAACTGGCAAATATCGAAGAAACTCCCTGGCAAGAAGTAGAAGTCCGAAGCGGCGACAATTTATCAAGAATATTTCAACGCGCCTCACTATCAGCAGCTGACGTATATAGCATTGTCAATAACAGCGAAGACTCTGCAGAGCTATTAAAGCTTTACCCAGGCCAAAAGCTCGCATTCCAAACTGATGAAGAGGGTAAATTAAGCGCATTAAAATACGTTAAAAATCAGCTGGATACCATTTTATTCGAGCGCGAAGGAAACAACTTCACCACGTCTCACATTCACCGAGACCCAGAAGTTCGACAGCGATACGCCAGCTCGATCATTAGCAACTCACTATACCGCGCAGCACAAAGCTCAGGCCTATCGCAGGAGCTGATTATGGAAATGGCCGATATTTTCGGTGGCGTTATCGACTTTGTCTATGATGTCCGAGCTGGCGACAACTTTTCAGTATTATACCAAGAGCTTTTTCTCGACGACCAAAAAACAGGGAATGGCCCCATATTGGCAGCGCAGTTTACCAACCGTGGCCAGACTTATACCGCCTATCGCTACCAATACCCAGACGGCAGCGTAAGCTACTACAACGAGGAAGGCATAAGCATGCGCAAGGCTTTTTTGCGTGCCCCACTCGACTTTACTCGCATCAGTTCAGGGTTTAACCTTAAGCGCTTGCATCCTATTTTTAAAACCAACAAACCACACCGCGGCATCGATTATGCTGCATCACGCGGCACCCCTGTCTACGCAGCCGGTGACGGCCGTATTGTCAGCTCCGGCTACAGCAAAGCCAACGGTAACTACGTAATAATAAACCACGGCACCAGCTACACTACCAAGTACTTACACTTGCAAAAACGCGCCGTAAACAAAGGACAAAAAGTAGTCCAGCGCCAAATAATCGGCTGGGTAGGCTCTACTGGCTACGCCACTGGACCCCATTTACACTATGAGTTTTTAGTTAATGGCGTACACCGCAATCCTAGAACTATCTTGGACAAATTACCCAAAGCAAAAAGCATTGATAGCACAGAAAAACAGCGCTTTCTGGCACAGATAAGTGGAGTACAGTTACAGTTAGCCACTTACAACAACAACCGCCGCCTCGCCAGCGCGGATCAATCACCGAATAAATCAACATTGTGATAAACAGCGGCAGCGGCTTATACCTCGGCCTCATGTCGGGTACAAGCCTCGACAGTATCGACGCTGCCCTGGTTCAACTAGACGATAATCACTGCCAATTAATTGCTGCGACCGAACACCCTATCCCCACAAAATTGCGCCAGCAATTGATCGAGCTATGCCAGCCTGGGGATAATGAAATAGAAAGGATGGGGCTCGCTGACCGAATACTGGGTAAAGAATTTGCAGCAGCAGCTAACTCATTGCTACGTACTAGCAACACCCCCAAAGAACGTATTATCGCTATTGGCAGTCACGGGCAGACGATTCGGCACCGCCCCAGCAGTGACAACGCTTTCACCCTACAGATAGGTGACCCTAATACCATTGCCTTCGAAACCGGCATTACCACCGTCGCTGATTTTCGGCGCATGGATATTGCCGCTGGAGGCCAAGGCGCACCATTGGCCCCCGCCTTCCATCAAGCTGCTTTTGCTCACCCAGAACAAGTACGAGCAATCATCAATATCGGCGGCATGGCTAATATCAGCTTGCTAAATACTGACAAGCCAAGCCTCGGCTTTGATACCGGCCCCGGAAATATATTGATGGATAGCTGGATCCAGCAAGTACAGCAACAAAAATACGATCAAGGAGGGCTGTGGGCAGCAAGCGGGAGGGTCTATGAGCCATTACTAACACAGCTCTTAACCCACCCTTTTTTACAAAAAACACAACCCAAGAGCACGGGGAGAGAGGAGTTTAACCTGCAGTGGCTGCAGCTCATCTTAAATCAGCACGCCGTGGATGCTATCGATGTTCAGGCGACCTTATTGGAGTTTACTGCGCAAACTATCTGTGACGCTATTACTAAGCTATCAACACCGGTGGATGAGGTTTTTATCTGTGGCGGTGGCGCCTATAACAATACCTTAATGACTAGGCTAAGCCAGCTACTGCAGCCCCTTACTGTCGCCACGACGAAGGATCTAGGCATCGCCGCTGAATGGATAGAAGCTGCCGCATTTGCTTGGTTAGCGCAGCAAACACTGGCCCAAAAGCCAGGTAATTTAACAGCAGTGACGGGCGCAGACCAAGCAGTTATTCTGGGCGCGATCTACCAAGCCTGACTGACACCCCCATCAAACCGAAAAAGATGAGCCGCAGCCACAGGTAGTCTCTGCATTAGGATTACTAACGACAAAACGAGCCCCCTCTAAACCCTCTTGATAATCAACTTGTGCGCCTACCAAATACTGATAACTCATTGGGTCTATTAGCGCCACCACGCCGTCTTTTTCAACCAAAGTATCATCTTCGGCAACTATCTCATCAAAGGTAAAGCCATAAGAGAACCCCGAGCAGCCGCCACCAGTGACAAACACTCGCAATTTCAGCTCATCATTAGCCTCCTCCGCCACCAGCTTTTTAAGCTTGGCCACGGCCTTGTCTGTTAAAGTGAGAACCTGGGGGGTAAATTGCTCCGCCACCGACATATAAACCTCGTTAATTCTTAAACCATGACAGATGATTATGCTCAATCCCGACTGATTTAGTCAACTAAACTAAGCCGTCCGCTGGTTATTAGTCTTTACAACTTCAACTTTGGCCCCCTTTTTTCCGACACCAGCGTAGATCAGGCTTCCATTAAGCTGAGCACCTTTTACCATTTCAATAAGATTATAATGGATATTACCTTCCACATTAGCCTTAACTGCCAGCTCTACATGCTCGGCACAATGTATATCTCCGCGTACAATACCATTAATTATTACCTTAGGGGCATGTACCTCCCCCTCTACTCGGCCACCATCAACAATACGTACCGTTGCACCACTATCAGCTTTAGCATAGATATTACCCGTCACTAGGCCCTGAACTTCCAGGTCGCCACTAAACTTTATATCCCCAACAATCTCTGAATCCTTGGAAATTAAAGTCGTTGAACTACCACTATTAAATGCCACTGCTTGCCCTCTTGTGTTTTAAGTCATTTGACCGGCATCGATATATACGCGAATAAAACTCTTGCCTTTGCAGGTAACAATATCTAAATAACAGCTGTTAACCTGGGCTATTTTGCACAATCCAGCCGTAATGTTTTTCAACTACAATCTTCTTTGGCGATGTTTGCTTAGCGATAACATCAATACGCTCGGGAATAAAATCCACCGGCAACTGCAACTCGCCCTCAATGTACTGGAAATACTTAAATTGTAATTTAATGCCTTTACTATCTACCTGTGGCGACAATATATCCAGCGACAAAGTCTCATCTACATCACCGCGCTTACCCACAATATTAACATTCACCACCCCCTTTAACAGGGCATGCTTTAGCGCCAACTGCTGCACAATCAACTTAAACTGGAAATGCCGCGGGCTGGTGGACGGATACAACTCCCAGCTGCGAATGCCCAAGCCCTTCTCCCGCTCTGTCGGCGCCATCAAGTCTTTATAGAATGAAATTTCTTCATTTAACTCAGTAATAGTTTGTTGGTGCTCGCTAATCACTGAGCGCAATTCATTAACGGCCTGACGATCAACATCAGCACCAACCTTGCTATTCACCAACTCCTGTTTAAGGGTTTCAAGATCAGCTTCAGCAGAGGTTAATTTTTGCTGCAGCTGCTCGTGGCGCTCTGTTTGCTCGGAGTAATCCTCTACTAACTGCTCATGGCCGCCACGGCTCACATAAGCCCCCAAAAAATATGACAAGACCGCCACGAAGACAATGAATATTAACGACAGCCCGCGGCGAAAGCGGGTTCGATCCTGAACTACAATAGAGCGATACTGCTTACTTCCGGTCACTTTAGCCATAAGGAATTATTCAATTCTCTAAAAAAAACTGGCCCCGTTTAATTGGAGCCAGAATGTAAAATAAGCCTAATCTAATCAATTAAGGCATTAGCGCAACAGTTTCAAGTCCGGCATTTTCATCTAATCCCAACATAATATTCATATTTTGAATCGCCTGGCCAGAAGCACCTTTAACCAAATTATCAATTACCGAAAGAACCACCAGCGTATCCCTCCCTTGAGGACGATGGATAGCTAACCGACAATAATTAGCCCCTTTTACCGAGCGAGTTTGCGGATGACTACCCAGAGGCATCACATCAACAAAAGGCTCATCCGCATAACGATCTTCATAAAGTTTTTGAATCTCATCAAGGCTAACTGCGCCGTCACTTAATTCCGTATAGATCGTCGAATGCATACCACGAATCATCGGCACTAAATGAGGGATGAAGGTGACATTGACTTCTCTACCAGCAATATCTTGCAACCCCTGCTCAATTTCTGGCAAATGCCTGTGGCCCGGCGCGGCATACGCTTTAAAGCTATCACTCGCCTCGGCAAACAAACTATCAATTTTAGCTTGGCGGCCAGCGCCGCTCACACCAGACACGGCATTGGCGATAATACGCTGCTCGTCAATCAGGTTATTCTCCAACAACGGCAACAACCCGAGCTGCACCGACGTAGGATAACATCCGGGGCAAGCTACCAATTGCGCCTCCCTTATTGCATCGCGATTGAATTCTGGCAAACCATAAACCGTGTCCGCCAGCAAGTCAGGACAGGCATGTGGCTCACCATACCATTTTGACCACAAACGGTGATCGCGAATCCTAAAATCTGCGGACAGGTCAATCACGCGAGTATCCAGTGCCAGCAACTCAGGCATCATCTTCATTGCGACATTATGTGGTGTGGCAAAAAACACCACATCACACCGCGCCAGTACATTAGGGTCTGGCAGCGAAAAACGTAGGTTTAGGTGGCCTCTCAAGCTTGGGTACAGCTCATCCACGCGCAAGCCTTCCTCAGCGCGGGAAGTAATCACTACCACTTCGGCCTCAGGGTGATTGACCAGCATCCTGAGCAATTCAACTCCGGTATATCCCGTGCCACCAACGATACCTACTTTAATCACGCTACCATCCTATTCAAAACTTATGTAAAACCTATGCCAAAACTAGCCAAAGATTCTAGGCCACAAAAAGTTACTTTAGAGATACACTATAATAAATCAATCAAACCATAATCGTAAGTGATAGATGCCCCCTTCTTCACCACGATACTCACATTTACAATAAACGACGCACTGCTTATGCTTTGGATCAAATCATTTCACATCATTGCCATTATCTGCTGGTTTGTCGGTATTTTTTACCTGCCCCGATTGTTTGTTTATCATGCCATGGCGACAGACAGCGCTACCCGTAATCACCTAAAAGTTATGGAACGCAAGTTGTATCGATTTATATCGCCCTTTGCCGTGCTTAGCGTTGTATTCGGTCTATGGCTAACCAGCTACAACTGGGATTACTACTGGCACTCAAGCTGGTTCGTGATTAAATTAAGCTTTGTCGCACTACTGATTATCTATCATTTGACTTGCGGACATTTTGTCAACCAACTGCAACAAGACCGCTGTAACTTCAATCACATTTTTTTCCGCTGGTTTAATGAAGCACCCGTCTTAGCATTATTTGCAATCGTTATACTGGTAGTGGTAAAACCATTCACTTAGGTTAAAAATTAGCAATAGACTCACCAACACACAGCCTTAAACACCCCCACGGTCAAAACCATGACTGATTTAATGACTAGCACCCCCGTAGTAATGAGCATCACCAGTCACGATCCTTGTGGCGGTGGCGGTATCTCCGCAGATATCGAAACTCTCGCCAGCCTCGGCTGCCACTGCACACCTATAATCACCCAACTTTGTGCCCGAGATACCAGTCAGTTAAAAGACAGCTTCGTCACCCATACCAGTTTATTGATCGAACAAATACGCGCAGTGCTAGAAGATATCAACGTCAACTTATTCAGTATCGGCGACGTCACCAGCATCAGGAACGCCGAAGCAATCCATACGATTCTTTGTGACTACAGTGACATCCCTGTGCTACTCCACCCCGGAAAATTAAAGCAACCCGATGATTGCGGCCTAGACCAAGCACTCAGCACCCTGCTTCTGCCCCGCTCTAAGCTGCTCATTCTCAGCAAAGAAAACGCCCTAGCTCTTGCCCCGAGTGCGGATACTCTCGCCGCCTGCGCGCAGCAGATACTCGACTCAGGCTGCAACAATTTACTGATCACCGGCGACCAGACGGTAAGCACCCAAATCAAAAACCACTGGTTTTTAGCTCATAGCAGCAGCCAGCAATATACATGGGAGCGCCTTCCCTATGCCTACCAGGGCGCTAACGATACCTTGGCTGCCGCCACCAGTGCTTATTTGGCCCATGGCCTCAGCATGGCCGAGGCCATTCAACAAGCACAGCAATTTACATGGCAGGCACTGCACCAAGGCCGCCGTATTGGCATGGGGAAATTACTGCCCGATCGTATGCACTGGTGTAAAAAATAACACCTTATTGCGTAAAACACTTTCATTCCTGACTCCTGCATTTCAGCAATATTCTCTCACTCATCGACAAGCACCGTTGCTACTGGCATTTACTACTCATAAGCGAGATAATTCCGCGCTTTACAATGATAGAAATTTGCTGGCATTGGCTGTAAACAACGTAACAACATACCGATAAAGGCTTTATTTTTTCTATCTCACCCATCCAGACATCAACGGCAGTCCTTCTCCATGAGCACATCCGAGCAACTTTTCGAGCAAGCCAAACAATATATTCCCGGCGGCGTAAATTCACCGGTGCGAGCCTTTCGTGCCGTCGGCGGCACCCCGGTATTTATTGACCACGCCAAAGGTGCTTATCTTTATGATTGCGAAAATAAACGCTATATCGATTATGTTTTGTCTTGGGGGCCAATGATTTTGGGCCATGCCCACCCCGCAATCCTCAGTGCGGTTGAAGAAAAGCTCAAAGCCGGCTTGAGCTTTGGCACACCAACAGAAATCGAAACCGAGTTAGCCAAAATGCTGTGCCGAATCATGCCAAATATGGATTTAGTCCGCATGGTGAACTCGGGCACCGAAGCGACAATGAGTGCTATTCGGCTGGCCCGCGGCTATACCAACCGTGACAAGATTATTAAATTTGAAGGCTGCTATCACGGCCACTCTGATTCGCTGCTGATTAAAGCCGGCTCTGGCGCCCTAACCATGGGTGTGCCCAGCTCACCCGGCGTCCCCGCCTCATTAGCCGACCACACTATTACCCTGACTTACAACGATATCGAAGGCCTAAAGCAGGCTTTTGAACAGATAGGCGATCAGGTTGCCTGTATTATTGTTGAGCCGGTAGCGGGCAATATGAATTGCGTCCCTCCCGTAGCAGGATTTTTAGAAACCTTGCGTCAACAGTGCGACCAATACGGCAGCCTGCTAATCATGGACGAGGTAATGACGGGATTTCGCCTAGGCCTCACCGGCGCGCAGGGTTATTACAATATTGAAGCTGACATCACCACCCTGGGCAAGGTCATCGGCGGCGGCATGCCCGTTGGCGCTTTTGGTGGCAAACGTAAAATCATGGAGCAAATTGCACCGCTTGGGCCCATTTATCAAGCAGGCACCTTATCGGGCAACCCTGTCGCCATGGCCGCCGGTTTAGCGCAGATGAATGCCATTCAGCAGGAAGGTTTTTATCAGCCGCTGTTTGATAAAACCACAGCCCTCGCTAAAGGACTGGAAAAAGTCGCCAGCGATGCAGGCATTCCCTTTACCACCAACCATGTCGGCACCATGTTTGGTGGCTTCTTCACCGAAGAAAAAACTATCACGAATTACGCTCAAGTAATGAATTGCAACAACGAGCGCTTTAACCACTTTTTCCACGGTATGCTCGATGCTGGTATTTATTTGGCCCCCGCCTCCTATGAGGCCGGATTTATGTCTGCCGCCCATACCGACAACGATATTCAATATACCCTAGAGGCAGCGAAGAAAGTTTTCTCTACGCTGTAACAGCTAAACTTTCGCTACTAATCACTGAACAATTAACGAGTGGCTTATGACAAAATCTCTACACCGCGGCGCTTTTCCTAACACCCGTATGCGCAGAATGCGCAGCGATGATTTTTCTCGGCGAATGATGCGAGAAACCACGCTAACAGTTAACGATCTCATCTTTCCTGTTTTTGTGCTGGAAGGGAACAATCAACGAGAAACAATCAGCTCTATGCCTGGCATCGAGCGCCTCAGCATCGACCTGCTAGTCACAGAAGCCAAACTGCTGCACAGCCTTGGCATCCCCGCGCTGGCTCTATTTCCCGTCACGCCAGCCAGTGCCAAATCGGAGTTTGCTGAAGAAGCTTACAACCCGGATGGCTTAGCTCAGCGCGCGGTTAAAGCCATCAAAGATGCTGTACCTGAGATCGGCGTTATCACTGATATCGCCCTTGACCCTTTTACCATCCACGGCCAGGACGGCATACTCAATAGCAGCGGTTACGTACTCAATGACCGCACCGTTGAAACACTAGTAAAACAAGCGGTCTCCCACGCTGACGCCGGGGTTGATATCGTCGCCCCATCAGACATGATGGACGGACGCATTGCCGCGATCAGAGCTGCACTGGAGCAGGCCGGGCATATCAACACAAAAATTCTCGCTTACTCAGCCAAGTATGCCTCCAGCTATTATGGCCCGTTTCGGGATGCAGTGGGTTCAGCCGGCAATTTAAAAGGTGCAGATAAATACAGCTACCAAATGGATCCTGCCAATAGCAACGAAGCCTTGCACGAATGCGCACTCGACTTACAAGAAGGTGCCGACATGATTATGGTCAAGCCTGGCATGCCTTATCTGGACATTGTGCGTCGAGTAAAAGATGAGCTAGCCGTACCCACATTTGTTTACCAAGTCAGTGGTGAATACGCCATGCATGTAGCCGCCTTCGAAAATGGCTGGTTAAACAAAGAACCGGTGATGATGGAGTCTTTGCTCGCCTTTAAGCGTGCGGGAGCCGACGGTATTCTGAGCTACTTTGCAAAAGATGTCGCAAAGCTACTGAACCAGTAAAACACCTTGGCCAGCCTTTACTAGACCGTATGATACACAGCCTAACTTTACGTATATTTGCGATGCTGAAACCTTAAAGCCTCGCACTAAAAGCACCGCCATAGACATACTGTGTTAGCTACACCGAATTAGAAATACCAGCCAAATAATGGAGATACCCATGCGATACCCTCTAATCAGCGCAGGCTTGGCTTGCGCACTAAGTACAACAGCTATAGCCGACACTATTGGCTTCGAAATTGGAGCCTACGCGTGGCAGCCAAATTTTTCAGGTAGCGTCGAGTCTGGCAAACTATCAAGCAATATCGATATTGAAGATGACCTGGGTTTCGATGATGAATCCAGTACTGTTTTTTATGCTTTACTAGAACACCCTATTCCTCTCATCCCTAATCTACGTATTCAGCAAACTGAATTGGATATAAGCACCAATAACACTACCGCCCCATTCAGCTTTGGCGGAGAAGTCTATACTGGCAACATTAGCTCTAATATCGACTTAAGTCACACCGACCTTACCTTTTACTACGAGATACTCGACAACTGGGTTTCATTAGATGTGGGGTTTACTGCGCGGATTATTCAGGATGGGCTAGTTGAAATACACGACCGCACTACCAATCAAACCGAAAGCTTTGAAGCCGACGGCGTGCTCCCGCTACTCTATCTAGCCGCGCGATTTGAACTACCACTAACCGGCCTGTACGCTGGTGGCGACATTAATGGCCTAGGCATCAATAATGATTCCATCATCGACTACAAAGTTAACATCGGCTATGAAACTTCTATTGGCCTTGGTCTAGAAGCCGGTTATCGCAATTTCTCCATCGATTACGATGATAATAACGACACTGCCGATTTAACTATCGACGGTGCTTACATCAGCGCGTTTTACCATTTTTAAATACCCAACCAAAACCACTAATGACCATACAAAAGGGCTAGCCATATTGACTGGCCTTTTTTAATGGCGCGCCTAGCCTCGACCCACTCAGCTTATTATAATCAAACAATGATTAATCGACTCAATACAGCAGCCATTAGGATAAGCATTGTCTCAATGCTTATATTCGGCCTGAGCACTCATTCCCCAAGCAGCCACGCCCAACCACCAGCAAGCTGTACTTGCTTATGGCAGGGTTCTTTTAACAAAGTCGCCGCCAATGCCGATTTAATTGTAAGTGGAGAAATCATCAGCCAAAAAGGCAATTCCGCCGATTTACGCATTGAACGCACGCTATATGATCGCGGCGTTAACTTTTCTGAGTTTAATTCTATTATTCGTATCTGGGGCGATGACGGCAAAGAATGTCGCCCCGCAATTGAAGACTTCCCGACAAACTCAACCTGGCTTATGGCGCTGCATAAAATTGACCGCGATGTGCCAGAGGGATTCAACCCCTCAACCCCGAACATCAGCTATGGCCGAACCAACGATTATTATCTTTCAAAATGCGGTGCCTACTGGCTGCAATTGACTGAAGGCTATGTCACTGGGAACTTGATAAATGGTTCGCGCTGGCAATGGCATAATGATGCCATGAACCCGGTATTACTCGAGCTTATTGATGCTTACTTAAAGGACATCATCCCCGATCGAGCCCTGATAGAAGCCGCCAAACCACAAACCGCGGCAAAAAAACTGATGGAGCAAACCAAGCAATTTATTCAAAGCCAGCAATAACTCAGTCAAAACTGGCTCAAAGACTCAAGCAAACACCAATCAGATTGCGCCGAACTGCTTCACCAGCGAGCGTAAGCTATCAACCAGCTTACCTAAACGATGACTAGCATGAGCTGTATTACTAGCGTTCTCCAACGTCGCATGGGCCACATCGTTAATAGCAACGACATTGCGATTGATTTCCTCAGCTACCGAGCTTTGCTCCTCTGAGGCCGTCGCCACCAAGATATTCATCTCACTAATATTATCAACCGCAGCACTGATATCACTAAACGCCACACCAACACGCTCAGCTTGCTCTACACTATTATCCGCACGCTTTTTACCTTCATTCATCGCCTTCACCGCCTCCGCCGAGGACAACTGAATTGCCTTTATCATTTGCTGTATTTCATCGGTTGAACGCTGGGTATTACTCGCCAAATTCCTTACTTCATCGGCCACAACAGCAAAACCCCTACCTTGCTCGCCTGCACGAGCAGCCTCAATAGCAGCATTTAGCGCCAACAAATTTGTTTCGCTGGCAATCTTGCTGATCACATCCACTACCGAGCCAATATTCTGGCTATCTTCTTTTAATTTTTCGATAACCTTGGTTGCCGAACTCACCGCAACCGACAAAGCTGAGATGTCGATCACAGCACTTTTCGCTAACTGATCACCAGCGTTAGTCTTGGCTAACACCTCCGCCGATGAGCTTGCTGTTTCTTCGGCGTTACGCGCCACCTCAGCAACTGTTGCTACCATTTCACTCATCGCTGCCGCCATCTGTTCAACCTCTCGCTGCTGAACCCTCACTCCATCAGTCGTTTTATCGACAATGGCACTGGTCTCCCGTGCCACGGCACCTAATATTTCCGCTGAGTATTCAACCCGACCCAAGATAGTACGGTTTTGCATCCTCAATGCTTTTAGCACCACTTCTAACTGACCAACCTCATCAGTACGCCCAGTGTAGACCTGTGTAGCTATTGAATTTTCAAATAATTTTTTAGACTGCTCTGCTAGCCGAGTCACTGGCCGAGATAACATAAACACCATTGCTGCCGCCAGCACAAACGTCAATGCTGCAACCCCCGCCAGCAATAGACTTTGTTGGTAAACTGCCACCAACAATACCGGCATTGCCGTAAACAATGCCACCAACCAAGATTTGCTGGTATAAGATAAATTACTCACATTTAGCGCAGCAAAGCGATTAAACTTTTTTTCACGAATGTTTTTATATAGAGCCATGCCCCGCTTAATCACCTCTGGATCAGCGCGGAAACGGACGGATTGATAACCATCTATCTTGCCGTTTTCATAAATAGGTGTGACATAAGCATCCACAAAATAATGGTCGCCATTTTTACAGCGGTTTTTTACCAGGCCCATCCAGGGTTTATTGACTTTCAGGGTATCCCACAAATCTTTAAACGCTTCCTGCGGCATATCTGGATGACGTATCACATTATGCGCACGCCCAATCAACTCTTCGTTAGAAAAACCACTAATCCTGAGAAAATCTTCATTAACCGATGTGACCACTCCTTTTAACGTCGTCGTCGAAATAATGACATCATCTTCGCTTAAGGAATATTCTCTCTGGGTAACAGGTTCATTAATTTTCATAACGGATTACTCTTTAAATTTATATCCAGTCAACAACGTTAAAGCACAACCAACTAAGCAGGGCTTAATTAGCTGCGCGTCATGGTCAATATGTTTATTATTTTCCGAGAATGCTTGCCGCTCAGTCTGAGTTATCACCCGAAGCAATAACACTGTCTAAGCCTTGGCGTAACAACCGCGCCCATCTCTTAGCCTCCTGCTTTACTTCCATCCAAGTATTTATCGAAGTAACGCGGGTTAAATCGTAGAAGCCTTCAGCTGTTCTTTTGTCAATACTGCGGGCGAGGATGGTGCCGGATTGCGAATCATAAACCTCTAGAACCAAAGTAGCGGAGCCTATTTCTGACACAAAAACGTCACTGCGACCCATGGGTTCTGGTGGCACCTTAGATATAACATCCTGGAGCTTACCTTTAACTAGTAACACGCTTGGCCCAGGCACTGAAGCCAGAGTAAGGTAGTTACTTTTTTTCAGCTCTCCAGTAAACGCCTCTGTCATAATAGAGACTAAACGCTGTTTTTGTTTATCATCAAGAGGGAACTCCGACTGCCCATAGCGATACCCCGCGACGCTTGAGGCGTTCCCTTTAACCGGCTTGTAACTAATTTCTGCCGTCTGCAACATGACTTTATCATAGCTACTAAAATCGGTTTCTGCCTTGATCCAAACCTCGTCCATCGCAGTATGGTCAACTCTGGTTAAACCGTCGTAAGAAACACTGGCGTCGGGACCAGATTGCAGTCGCGGCTGCAGCGAACATCCGGAGAACACTAGCGCAGCACAAGCTAACAAACTAAAAAATAACCTCATATTATTTTCCTCGGTTTTACTTACTATAGGCGAAAGCCTCTATCGGCCGATCGCAACAAAAACAAGATCGATAATCAACGCCTCGTTGCAACCACTGTCAACAACTCTTCTAGCATGCGTAAGGACAAACCCCAAATCCATCGCTGCTGGTAATAATAACAAGGTGTGTCCAGTATTTCGTCGGCCTGGAGCGCCAAACTAGCCTGACGATTACCCCTGTTAGCTAAAAAATTCAACGGCACCCAAACCACCTCCGCCACCTCATGGTTAAAGCGTAACCGTGGCACTTGCTCAACAGCAAATAAATGTGGCGTCACTACCATTTCCCATCGGCGGCGATGGGAGCGTGTAAATGTATCGGATAATTGCCCCAAATACTCAGTATGCGTTTCGGTGTCGAGGCCGATCTCTTCCCAGGTTTCACGTCGCGCGGTGTGCAAGTCATTACGATCCGTCGCTTCCGCCCTACCTCCAGGGAAAGCCATGTGCCCCGACCACGGATCACCCTCGCGCTCTGCCCGCTTAATCATCAACGCTTGTAGACCACCCTCGGCCTCACGCAAAATTAGAGCGACTGCCGAGCGCTTGCAAAAATGTCGGTACCACTTTCTTCGTGGACGAAACTGCTGCAATTGCTTATTCGCCTGTTCCAGTGTCGCTATAACCACCCGCCACTCCTATTTTTTTGCACCTCAAACCCCATACAAATTATCAATATAACCGCTAAATATAGTATGATCCGCGCCCATGAATACAAACACTATTATACACCTCAACAATGTTTGGGCCGCCTATCGTATCGACCCGATACTGCGAAATATTACCTGGAATTGGCTGGAGGGCCAGCAATGGGCGATTTTGGGCGGCAATGGCGCCGGCAAAAGCGCTATCGCTCATTTGCTGACGGATCACTTGCGTCCCCAACGCGGTACCATTGAGCGTCAGCAAGGCCTAAACCCCGAAACCGACATTTTACACCTTAGTTTCGAATTACAACGTAAACTGATCGACCACGACATTCGTTACGACGATAGTGAAACCCGCGACGACGCCTTCGATGTAGGCACCACCGTGCGGCAAATTGTGCTGCAAAAACAACCTGAAGATGAGCGTTTTGCCACTATCGCCAAGCAATGTCATATCGATCATATTCTCGATCGAGGCATTCGTTTTGTCTCTACCGGCGAAAGCCGTAAAGCCCTGTTAGCCCGAGCGCTCTATAACCAACCTAAATTATTGATACTCGACAACCCCTTTGAAGGCCTGGACAAACAATCGCAAGGCGAACTAAAAAGCCTGATTGACCAACTGCTACTATCACCACTAAAAATATTGTTGCTGATCAAACAAACTGACGAAGTAGCCGACAATATCACCCATGTTATGCATCTGCATGAGGGCGAGATAAAACATATCGGCCAGCGCGACGAAATCCTTAGCCTAGCTACCGAGCTACAACAACATATCAATATTCCAGAACTACCTGCTGCCGCCGATCGCCCTTATCAGCTCAATAAAAATGAGCCCCTATTGGAACTTAAGCACGTCAGCGTAAGCTATAACGACCAGGCTATTTTAACTGACATCAACTGGCGATTAGAGCAGGGACAACATTGCTGCATTGCCGGACCTAACGGTGCAGGCAAGTCAACTTTACTCAGCATGCTCAATGGCGATAATCACAAAGCCTACGGGCAAAACATCAGCCTGTTCGGCAAGCCACGAGGCAGCGGTGAAAGCATCTGGGAATTAAAGCAAAAGTTTGGTGTGGTCAACACCCAGCTGCAACTCAACCACGTTGGTCGCACCCGCGTCGCCGAGGTGGTTGCATCGGGATTATACGATAGCGTTGGTCTCTACCATCAGTGCTCAGGCAAGGATCGTAAAATTGCCCTGGACTGGCTCAAAGTTATGGGGCTGGAAAATATCGCCGATCATTATTTCAACCAAATATCTTTTGGCCAGCAGCGCTTGGCAATGCTGGCGCGAGCAATGGTAAAATCACCGCTAATATTAATTTTGGATGAGCCCTGTATCGGCCTCGACCTAGCCCACCGCCATTTGATTTTAGCTCTGCTGGATAAAATTGCTGAGCGCGGCGACTGCCATATTCTTTATGTAAGTCACAGCGCCAATGAAATCCCCCGCTGCATCAACCAACATTTGGAACTCATACCTCATGCGGATGGGGGCTATACCGCCAAAGTGCACTGAGATAACGGCTTCTCATTAAAAAAGCCGTTTAAACCATTGCCAGACACTCGGTAACGTTGCCTTGCAGTCATTGCGCTGGGTAGGAGCAGAGCCTTGAATAAAGGGCAGGTATCGAGCCCCTTCACACAGCTCACGACTGAGCAAGCCGGTATTACTATCCACCCAGTGGTAAGCAATCCCCGGCGGCACCGAGAAATCCAACGGTTTGTAACTGGCAGTGGCAATAAACTCACTCCAGACTTTGAGCGCACCACTGCTCCCGGTAAGCCCTGCAGAACCATTGTCGTCCCGCCCCATCCACACCACCGCCAAGTAATCACCAGCAAAACCGGCAAACCAAGAATCGCGCAAATCATTGGTGGTCCCGGTTTTTCCCGCCACCAAATAATCCGTTGGCAGACGCTGATAAATACTTTTCCCCGTACCTTCTTGCACCACTTCAAGCATGGCGTAGTGCAGCAAATGCATATAGGGTTTCTCCACCATAGCGACTTGCTGTACCGGATAACGCGCCAACAAACGGCCACTATTATCGGCAATATTGACGATGGAGCGCAGCGGGCTATACACCCCTGCTGAAGCAATGGTTTGATACATGCCAGCCACTTCCAACGGCGACATCGCTCCAGCCCCCAGCAACATCGATGGCAACGTCGATAACGATCTTTTCACCCCCAGCTGCTCTACTGCTGCAATTACCGCCGGTAAACCTATTTCCATACCAAGCCGTGCCGTGGCTTGATTATAAGAGTGCGCTAACGCCGTATGCAGCAAAACATTGCCATGATTTTTTAAGTCAAAGTTTTTCGGCTGCCACAAAGAATCGTCACCACCGCGAACAGTAACCGGACCATCACTAATCTTGGTCGCCAAGGTGTATTTCTTCGGCTGCTGCAAAGCAGCTAAATACACCGCAGGCTTAATCAAAGAACCAATAGGTCGCACCGCATCCAAGGCGCGATTAAACCCGGCATAACGCATTTGACGACCACCAACCACAGCAATAACATCCCCATTCTCAACATCAGTCACTACCATCGCAGCTTCTATACCTTTTGCCTGACGGGTGAGTACCGATGCCAAACTAGCCTCAGCATGAAACTGTACGATTGGATCGAAGGCGGTGTAAATCTTCATCCCTTCGGTTTGCATACTCTGCTCACTGTAATCACGGCGCAATTGGCGGCGCACCAAATCCAGATAAGCAGGATACACATTGGACACTGCACTGGCTTTCGCCAAGCCAAGGTCTTGCCGTTTAAACTGTTGCAACTGCTGCGGACCGATCAATTGCTGCTGCGCCATCACCTCTAACACTACACTGCGCCGCTCCCTAGAGCGCTGGGGGTTTCTCCAAGGGTCGTAGTAGGACGGGCCTTTCACCATGCCGACCAATAAAGCGATTTGACCTGCATTGAGTTCGCTGAGGGGCCGATTAAAATAATGCTGGCTGGCCAACGCAAAACCATGAATCGCCCTTGGTCCTTCCTGCCCTAAATAAACCTCATTGATATAGGACTCCAGGATCTCATCCTTGCTGAAATGCACCTCTACCAATAACGACATCACCGCTTCTATGCCCTTGCGCCACAGGCTTCTATCAAGACTTAGAAAAACATTTTTCACCAATTGCTGGGTAATCGTACTGCCACCCTGCACTGCCCGGCCCGCTTTAATATTGCTGATCATGGCACGCGCAATCGCCTTCGGTGAAATACCATAGTGCTGATAAAAGTGCCGATCCTCAATTAACAACAGGACTTCTTTAAGACTACCGGGCACTTCGTCCAGCTTCACCAATAGGCGATCCTCACGGTGACGCGGATAAATACTACCTATTTCCTGCGGCTCCAACTGCACCTGTGCTAACGGCACTCCGCCTGCCGCCTCCAAGGTGGTGATGCGTTGGCCGCTAAACTGCAGCTGAAAACGCAGTGGCTTTATTTTGCCACGGCTACTTTGACCGCCCCGGCTGTAAATCCAAAACTGATCACCAACCCGCTTAAAACTACCAGGGCGGCGATTATCCTTGGCCACCTGATAACCCAACTGCTTTAACTCCCGAGACAAATCATCAGCGGTCATCCTCTGTTGCGGCTGCAAAGTTAACGCTCTGGAATAGACCCGCGCCGGTAGCTGCCACTGCCGGTCTTTTAAGTCGTAGCGAACTTTGGCATCCAGATAAATCAGCGCCCCCAATAGCAATACCGCTACAGCCAACAACATCTTTAGCCAGGGAAATGATCGTAATACGTTTTTAGACGGTGACAATTTAGGCGAGGCTTTTGGCATGAGTTACAACAGTATAAAAAGTAATGGAGCAATAAGAGTAAGCGGCTTGATATTTTTACAGCCAGATCACGAAGGCCGACAGTCTAACACGACAGCACAGCAACATTGCATTTGCCTACTCAAACCGGATAATAGCCGACCAATTTATGCTCACGCCTGGACACTCGTTATTATGAAAAAGTACCACCTCTATGGCCTAGGTGCCGCCCTGGTTGACACTGAAATCCAAGTCAACGACCAAGATCTTGTCGATATGAAGGTAGAAAAAGGCCTAATGACACTGGTCGACGAGGAACGCCAACAGCAACTAACCGACCAGCTGGAGGGGCATCTAGTCCATTCAACACGCACCAACGGCGGATCAGCCTGCAATACCGTTTATGCTGCCAGTTGCTTTGGCGCAAAATCTTTCTACTCATGTAAAGTTGCCAACGACGATAATGGACAATTTTTTCTTCAGGGTCTAAGTGAAGCCGGCGTTGACCATATTGAGCAAAACCATGGTGATGAAGGCGTCACCGGTAAATGTCTGGTGCTTATCAGCCCAGACGCAGAACGCAGTATGAATACCCATCTTGGTATTAGCGGCTCACTATCGGTGGCACAAATTGATGAAACCGCCATTGCCGCCTCAGAATATATTTACATCGAAGGTTACCTAGTCACCTCTGACACTGGCCGCACAGCTGCCATCAAAGCACGCGAAATTGCCGAGCAAACAGGAGTAAAAACTGCGCTTACTCTGTCTGATCCAGGTATGGTGGAGTTTTTCAAAGATGGCCTACAGCAAATGATTGGCAGTAAAGTCGACTTGTTATTTTGTAACGAAGACGAAGCCAAACAATGGGCCAATACCGAAGATCTAAATACCGCCATCAAAACACTCAAGCAGTCCGCCGATACCTTCGCTATTACTCAGGGCGCCAATGGTGCTGTGCTATTTGATGGCGAACGACTGATTGATATTGCCGGCACTCCCGTTCGAGCTGTTGATACCAATGGCGCGGGCGACATGTTTGCCGGCGCTTTTTTGTATGCCATTACCCACGGCCACGACTTTGAAGCTGCTGGTAAGCTAGCAAGCCTCGCATCAGCAACGGTCGTCAGCGATTACGGCCCCCGTTTAGCCGTAGAAAAACACCAGGAATTACTCAGCGCGATCACAGTCTAAGCGGATAATATTGGTTTACATATTGGCGCTAGATGCTTAACTTAATTAAGCATCTAGCGCCAACAGCCAAAAGGAGCGTCATGACAACCCAAGACCGCATCAAACTCTTGCAATCCATGCCGTTTTTTGGTGCTGTCAAAGACAGCAGCATCGCCCTGCTCCTGGATTTGTCAACAACACTTAGCCTGCAGCCCGGCGAGTATTTTTTCCGACAAGGCGATCAGGGAGACTCGCTCTATATTTTAGAGCAAGGCGCAATCAGCATCTTCAAACAATCCGGAGAAGATGAACTGGAGCTGCGAGAAGTTAATGAAGGCAGCTGTTTTGGCGACTTGGCACTGATTGACCTAACCCCGCGCAGTGCTTCTGTTCGGGCTAAAACGCCCTGCACCGCAATAAAAATACCTGCCTCTGCGTTACACAAACTCTATCAATATGACTGCGAGCAATATTTAATTATTCAAATGAATATTGCTCGTGAGCTCAGTCGTCGATTACGCGCCTCTGACGAACGCTGGTTTCAATTACAAACTCTTACTCACCAGGACAGCAGCACCTAACCCGCCCCTTAACAAGCTATACATTCAACAATAAAAACTCTCGCTCCCAAGAGCTGATAACCTTGAAGAAAGTTTCATACTCTTTATCTTTTACTGCAATATAAGCTTTAACAAAACGCTCGCCCAATATATCTTTTAGTGGCTGACATTCGTTAAGCAAGTCGATACCCCGCTCTAAACTGCGCGGCAATTGAAACGGCAGAGCATAGGCACTGCCAATTAAGGGCTCAGTCGGCTGCAGTTTTTCTTTCATGCCCAAATAACCGCAGGCTAACGACAGCGCGATAGCGAGGTAGGGGTTACAATCAGCCCCGGCAAACCGGTTTTCAATGCGTGTGGCATCTGGCGATGCATGCGGCACCCGCAAACCTACCGTGCGATTATCCACCCCCCACTGCACATTAATCGGTGCCGACTCATCGCGCATAATACGTCGATAGGAATTTACATTCGGTGCGAAAAAAACCATCGCTGCAGGAACATATTTTTGCAAGCCGGCGATATAATGTAAAAATAAATCACTGTGCTTGCCTTCGCTATCACTAAATACATTTTTGCCGGTTACCGCATCCACCAGACTCTGATGCATATGCATTGAGCTACCCGGCTCATTCTCCATCGGCTTAGCCATAAAAGTGGCGTAAATATCATGCCTGGCCGCATTCTCCCGCATCGCCCGCTTATATAAAAAAACCTGGTCCGCAATATTTAAAGGCTCACCATGAAGGAAGTTAACCTCCATCTGTGCGGCACCTGATTCATGGATCAGGGTATCCACATCCAGATCCATGGCTTCGCAATAGTCGTACATGTCTTCAAACAGGGGGTCAAACTCGTTGACTGCATCGATACTATAAGATTGGCGTGCGGTTTCCGCCCGACCCGACCTACCGATCGGCGGCTCCAGAGCAAAATCGGGATCTGTATTTTTCTTCACCAAAAAAAACTCGACCTCAGGTGCGATAATCGGCTTTAACCCCAGCTCATCGTATAATTTAATCACCCGTTTTAATACACTGCGTGGCGCCAGCGGATGTAGCTCACCATCCTCAGTGTAACAATCGTGAATAATTTGCGCCGTTGGATCATCCGCCCATGGCACCATAAAGGCGGCATTGATGTCAGGCCGTACAAACATATCCCGATCAGCCTCATCAACCATCGACATATCATCAGGCCAATCACCTGTCACCGTCTGCACAAAGATACCTTCCGGCAGGCGCATGCCTTTCTCTTCAACAAACTTATTGGCGGGGATGATTTTCCCTCTCGCGTTACCGGTCATATCCGGCACCAGACACTCCACCTCAGTAACTTTACGCTCCTGCAACCAGGCCTTCAAATCGCTCGTGTTCACCCTAATAATCCTATGTTGGTGTACTTACTCAGCAAGCTACAACCCTGCCAATAACGCTATAAATCTTACATTGATCAAGTGCTTTAATGATTACCACACTACTCGCGAGCTGGTTTTTTTTCAATATCCAGATGTTAACTACAAGCGGGGTTTGAAGGCTGCATAGATTAAAACAGCGATTCCTGGCTATCAAACACCGGTAGAGATTGCCGCAAGCTCATAGCCTCGACAGAGATGTCGGCGCGATAAGCGAACACTTCAACTCCCGCCGCTAGCGCCTCGCGAAATGTATCGGCATATTTCCTGTCGATACTATCTGCCGGGGCGACGCAATCAATCCCCGTATGTTGCACGCAAAAAAACAACACCGCGCGGTGACCCTGCTGCACCATCGCAATCAGCTCACGTAAATGCTTGCTACCGCGCGCGCTGACCGCATCGGGAAAAACACCCAAACCAGCATCTAACAATAAAGTCACACTTTTTACTTCGATAAAACATTGTTGATCAGCACGCTGCAACAGCAAATCAATCCGACTATTTTCATCGCCGTATTTTACTTCACTGCTAATACTCTCGTAACCAAGCAGAGCCTCAATTCTATCATTTTCAATCGCCTCTTTGACCAGCTGATTAGCCTTGGCTGAATAGATACACACCATATCGCCCGCATCAGTTTTTACCAGCTCCCAAGTATGGCGGTATTTTCGTTTTGGATTAGCTGAGCGAGACAACCAAACGGCCGCACCGGGCATAGCACAACCTGTCATTGCCCCCGTATTCGGGCAATACACCGTAATCACCTGCCCCGAGGGCAGGCGCACATCAGCAAGAAAACGCTTATAACGTTTAATCAAGGTGGCCGGTATCAAAGCGGGGAGCTGCATTTAACTAGCCCAACTGATCCCGCACCTCATTGGGGTCATAATGGAACAATAATAAATCCTCCCCCTCTTCGTCCCCCTCAGCAACTACAATAGATGCAGCGGTTAGCATCGCACCAAAGCGGTCATTTGCTAACAAGCCTGCCTGTAATTGCTGCCACAGCTCGGGTAATTGCTCAGTAAAAAAATTAAACGCCACCACTCCGCCTTCTATATCGACTTCAGGGTAGCGACCGAGACTTTTAATATGTTTTAACAAGCTATCTTTATCAAACTGCTCAGCTCGCGCTAATTCGACACAAAAACTTAAACACTTCATTAACTTTCTGCTCCGTAACTACCTATATTATTGACTGATATTAACACGCCAACTGCCACCCTAAGCACTGCTTGCGCTCATACTATCCGAATATTAAATCTAACCGTCGCACAGCCTCTTGCAAGCGCTCCATACTTGTCGTGTAAGCAAAACGCACATGCTGTTTGGGCAGATGCGAACCAAAGTCTGCCCCTGGGGTTATCGCAATACCGTGCTGTTCTAATAAATCTAAACAAAATTGACTGCTATCATCAGAGAATTGACTGATGTCGGCATAAATATAAAATGCACCCGCAGGCACACGGGGAATCCCAAAACCCAAGCGTCGTAACTCTGGCAATAAGTAATCACGACGACGAGCAAATTCATCACGACGAGCATTTAACTCAGCCCGCGTTTGGGGCTCAAACGCTGCCAGCGCCGCATACTGGCTCATAGTCGACATAGAAATAAATAAATTTTGCGCTAATTTCTCCAAGGCCTCTACTGCGTGCTCTGGCGCCACCAACCAGCCCAAACGCCAACCTGTCATACCAAAATACTTGGAAAAACTATTAATCACATAAGCCTGATCAGTAATTTCTAATATTGACGGTGCAGGCTCGTCATAACTTAAACCGTGGTAGATTTCATCCACCACCAGATGAGCATTATTAGACTGGCAAAGATCAAATAAATCCGCCAGCTCTTGTTTCGTCAACATCTCACCACTGGGGTTCGCCGGCGACGCCACCATCGCCCCAATAGTATTGGGCTGCCAATACGCCGCAGCCTTCGCCGCGGTTAACTGGAACCGATCCTCCGCCCCTACTGGCACCAACTGTCCATGCCCTTCTACTAAACGTAAAAAATGCCGGTTACAAGGGTAGCCTGGATCCGTCATCAACATGCCATCGCCCGGGTTTATCAGCAACGCCGAAATTAACAACAGAGCTCCCGAGGCCCCAGGGGTCAGCATGATGCGACGCGGATCAATATCCACTCCGTATTGCTGCTGATAAAACGTCGACAACGCCTGCCGCAACTGCGGAATACCCGCCGCCTGGCTGTAGAATGTTTCCCCTCGGCCCAAAGATGCCTGTCCCGCCGCGATAATGGCGCCAGGGGTAACAAAATCAGGCTCACCCACCTCCAAGTGAATAATATCTCGCCCCTCAGCCTCTAACTGCTTGGCCCGGGTCAGTACCTCCACCACACGAAAAGGTTCTATATCGTTAATTCTATCTGCAAACGGCCTACTCACTGTTCTGGTCACTTCGACTCCTTAATAAAAGGGTTCACGACTGGATGGCGCTTACTCAGCACTAAACATCGCGACATCATACCCGAGAGCCTACCAGCAGTACTGTTTTAGCCACGATAAATCTAATCACCATGATTTTGTGCTACAGACCGCTAAAAAACCTGCTTTACTACCGATTAAGACAGTTCAGTGGATTATCTGGTAGCGCCACAGGAATAAATCTGGTAGGTTTGGCGGTTTCGTAAAAGAGCTCCTTTTTACCGTATTTTATTCTATAAATACGGCATGCGAGCAAGGCACGGAAAGCGGCGACCAACACCATCCCTATTCGGGATTAAGCCGGTCGGCCTAATGACAGTAGCTAGATACTTTAGCAAAAAGTGAGAATGAGCAATGCCCAAGAAAAAAGCAGCTGCGGTTAATAACAATAGTAACTTTACGCCCTACAAGCCAGCCAAAGGCGAAGAGTACATGAGTGAAGAGCAGCGGGATCATTTCCGTCAAATTTTGCTGGCATGGAAATCCGAGCTGATGCAGGAGGTGGATCGCACTGTAACCCACATGAAAGACGAGGCTGCCAACTTTCCTGACCCTGCTGACCGCGCCACTCAGGAAGAAGAATTCAGCCTGGAACTTCGCACCCGCGATCGCGAGCGCAAGCTGATCAAGAAAATCGATAAGACTATCGACTTGATCGATGCAGACGACTACGGTTTTTGTGAAGCCTGCGGCGTCGAAATCGGTATTCAACGCCTGGAAGCACGCCCCACGGCAACGCAGTGCATTGACTGCAAAACCCTTGATGAAATCAAAGAAAAACAGCATCGCGGCTGATAACAGCACAGCCACACTGAACGGGAGAGCTATTCTACGCTCTCCCGTTGTTGTTTATACTGCCTATTTAACGGCCTGCCACCTCCTATGAGCCACTATATAGGCCGCTTTGCCCCCTCGCCCACTGGCCCGCTACACATTGGCTCACTAATCGGCGCACTTGCCAGCTACCTCGACGCCAAAGCCAACGGCGGTCAATGGTTACTACGAATAGAAGATTTAGACCCCCCTCGAGAAATGCCCGGCGCCGCCAACGCTATCCTGACTTGCTTACAACAACACGGCTTACAATGGGATCAACCGGTATTGTGGCAGCATCAACGTCACCAGGCTTACCAACAAATAATTGACCAGCTACTGGCAACCGGGCAAGCCTTTTACTGCACCTGTTCGCGCAGTGATACTCAACACCAGGGAGGCATTTACTCCGGTCACTGCAGGGGACGAACACAAATACCCAACCGCCCCTTTGCCATTCGCTGGCAAGTACCCGAGCAAACCATTGGTTTTAATGATGCCATTCAAGGGTACTTTAGTCAGCACTTGCCACAACAAGTGGGCGATATCGTGCTCAAACGCAAAGATGGTCTATTCGCCTATCAATTGGCCGTGGTGGTCGATGACGCCTACCAACAAATAACACACTGTGTACGCGGCTCTGACTTGCTGAGCTCCACCCCCAGACAAATTGCTCTGCAGCAAGCCCTCAGCCTCCCACCGCTTCATTATTGTCATATCCCTGTTATCACCAATCAGCTGGGGCAAAAGCTCAGCAAGCAAACTTTCGCCCCCGCCATGGATGCCACCAACGCCTGCCAAAACCTCTTAATTGCCTTGGATTTTCTGCAACAACCCAAACCACCACTAAACTCCCGCCATGATGTCGACAAGATAATCCAATGGGCTATTGAACACTGGTTGCCGGCGGCCATTCCAAAATGCATGGGTATTATCGGTGACACTTAATACCATCGCGGTATAATCCCAGTCGCCATCTTACGCACTAAGATCGCCTTAGCTACTATCATCGGCAACTATCAAGCTATATCCTTCATAACCCAATTATTGATTACCACCTTGATAATAACGACTTAGACTCAAGCCATTATGAATATAAGCCCCGCCCACTTATTGTTGCTGCTAATTATTTTTATATTTACCCCCTCACTGCAGGAATGGATCCTCGAGGGTGGCACCGTTTGGTATCGCGCCTATATTTTATGGTTCGTAGCTATTCTTTTTTTCTGGCGGGGCACCCACTACTACCAACGCCGACAAGCCGATAAAAATAATCAGGGAAAAAACCCCAATGAGCTTTGAATTATGGCAGCTGTTCATTATTGGGTTTTCCTATCTGCTGATTTTATTTGGCATAGCCCACTTGGCCGATCGAGGCTGGATCCCTGAGGCACTGATCCGCCATCCACTAACCTATATATTATCATTGGGTGTATTTACCAGCGTCTGGGCTGTTTATGGCGTGGTGGGACTGGCACACCAATACGGCTATGGTTTTCTTTCTTTCTATCTGGGGATTGCCGCTGCATTTTGTTTTGGGCCGCTACTATTGCGCCCAATCTTGCGAATAACTCGCCACTATCTACACAGCTCCCTCGCTGATCTATTAACTTATCGCTACCGCAGCCAGCTAGCAGGGTCCTTGATTTCCTTGTTTATGCTGTTTTCAGTATGGCCACTGCTTGCACTGCAAATTCAAGCGGTAGCTGACAGCCTGCATATTTTAACTGCCGGCAGCCATAGCGTAGCAAAGGTCAAATCCCAGCATATTGAGCTGGCGTTTATCTTTTGCCTGGTGATGTGTTTGTTCACGATTTCCTTTGGATCAAAACATCTAACTGCCCATGAGCGCCACAACGGCCTGGTGGCTGCTATCGCCTTTGAATCACTGGTTAAACTGATAGTGATGCTAGTGATTGGGGGCTTTGCCGTATTTGGAGTGTTCGGGGGCTTTGGTGGATTAGATCAATGGCTGGCTAGCAACCCCGAAGTGGTTTCGCTATTGAGCGAACCAACCAAACACGACTCATCAAGAGCACTGTTACTGGTCTTCTTCTCCGCCGCGGTGATTACCCCCCATGCATTTCACATGATTTTTTCCGAAAACCCCAGCCTCAAATCGATACAGACCGCAGGTTGGGGGTTTCCGCTCTATTTGTTACTAATAAGTCTGCCCATTCTGCCCATTCTCTGGGCGGGAATGAAACTGGGAACAACCATACCAGCGGAGTATTACACGCTGGCAATTGGTGTCGAGCTACAATCACCGACGCTTGCCATACTGGTTTATATCGGCGGGCTATCTGCTGCAAGTGGCGCCGTGATCATCACCACACTGGCGATGGCCTCTATGTGCCTCAAACACCTGATCCTTCCCATTTATCGCCCCAATTCAAACCGGGATATATACCGCTGGCTACTTTGGATACGCCGAACCCTTATTGTTTTCATCATTCTAACCGGCTATTTGTTCTATCATATTATTGCCGGGCGTGAGACGCTGTCAGACTTAGGCCTAACCGCTTTTATTGGTACTTTGCAGTTTTTCCCTGGCGTACTAGCCGCATTTTATTGGCAGGGTGCCAACCACAAAGGCTTTATTGCAGGTCTTAGCGCAGGTATTGGCACCTGGTTTGTTACCCTATTACTACCAATTATTACCAGCTACAACCCTGCATTAATCGGTGCACAATACTTAGGCATTGATTACAACGGCAACTGGAGCTCCGTTGCCATCTCCTCTCTTGGCATTAACATGTTGGTTTTTGCCTTGGTATCCTTTTTAACCAGCACCTCCGAAGAGGAAAAAATAGCCGCTGAAGAATGCTCTGCTGACGACCTCAGCCGCCCGACCCGACGCCTGCTAAATATAAAAAACCCCCTGCAAATGAAAAAACAACTAGCCGGCGCCATCGGCACCCGCACCGCGCAACGAGAAGTTGATCGCGCGCTAAGGGAAATGCAGATGTCGCCGACCGAAAACCGCCCCTTCGCACTACGCCGCTTGCGTTATCGAGTAGAAGCCAACCTCTCAGTCTTACTCGGTCCCTCCGTAGCCAACGATATGGTCAATAAATTATTACCCTATTCAGATAACGCCAACAGCAATGGTGGCGAAGATATCAACTTGATAGAAGGCTTGCTGGAAAACTATAAAGTCCACCTCACCGGTCTTGCCGAGGATTTGGACAATCTGCGCCGCTACCACCGCCAAACGCTGCTAGACCTGCCCGTCGGCGTCTGCTCACTAGGACGTGATGGTGAAATTCTGATGTGGAATCGCAGCATCGATAAATTTACTGGTATCAGCACCTATGACGTGATTGGCTCCAACTTTCGCAATCTGCCAGCCCCCTGGGGACGTCTGCTGGGCGATTTTATCGATATGCCGCAACCCCGTCTTTACAAGCAACACTTAGAAATTGACCACACCAGCCACTGGTTCAATCTACACAAAACCACAGTCGATGCCGCAGGGGAGCCTATCGATGGTCGCGTTATCGTGCTAGAAGACACCACCGATATACAGATGCTTGAGGACGAACTACTACACAGTGAACGACTAGCCTCCATTGGCCGCCTTGCCGCCGGTGTCGCCCACGAAATCGGCAACCCGATTACCGGCATTGCCTGCCTGGCACAAAACCTGCGCTATGACACCGACAACCCCGATAGCCTAGCAACAGCGCAGGAAATTTTGGCACAAACCGAACGCGTGTCTAAAATCGTTAACACTTTGGTGAACTTTGCCCACGCGGGCAGTGAAGGCAGCAAACACCAAATAGGCCCCATACACATCTGGGCCTGCGTAGAAGAAGCTATTCATCTTTTACATCTCAATAAAGAAGCCAAACAAATACAATTTGAAAATAAGTGCAACGAACAACACTATGCGCTTGGCGACAGCCAGCGACTGCTCCAAGTATTTGTCAATTTACTCAGCAACGCCAGAGATGCTAGCCCAGAGAACAGCGCCGTTACGGTTACCAGCGAACTTGTTAATCATCAGGTCCATATCCATGTTACCGATCACGGCAGCGGTATCAAAAAGGAACACCAAGAACAAATTTTCGACCCCTTTTTCACCACCAAAGAAGCGGGCGAAGGTACCGGACTGGGGTTGTCACTGGTTTACAGTATCATTGATGATATGGACGGCAACATCAGCGTCGAAAGCCCTATAAATCAAGGGCTTGGCGGCACTCGTTTTACTTTAAAGTTAAAACATACAACCCATGAGTGACACATAGATTTCTGCAACTACATCTCAGGGGTCGTCACGATTATAGTGCTTTGACTAGCAAAAACTGAGCAGAAGCGTTATGTTACCGCGGTACTCAGCGGTCATTACAGTACGCAATTAATCACCAGGCCTAAAATAGACAAGGGTTATTTCCATGGAAAAAATTCTAATAGTTGAGGACGAAGCCGTAATCCGTAGTGCTCTACGCAAACTATTAGGGCATAACGAATACCAAGTCAGCGAAGCAGGCTCTGTCAACGAGGCAAAAACCAATTACGATCTCAATAGCTTCGACTTAATTATCAGCGACCTGCGCCTACCCGGCGCACCCGGCACCGATCTCATCAAACTTGCTGGCGATGTGCCCGTACTAATCATGACCAGCTACGCTAGCTTAAGATCCGCCGTTGATTCAATGAAAAGCGGCGCTGTCGACTATATCGCCAAACCCTTTGATCACGACGAAATGCTGGATGCTGTAGCCGCCATTATCGCCAACCACTCTCCACAAAAGCTATCGCCAGACCAGCGCACCGCCAATAGCAAAAAAAATCATCCCCATATTGGTGGCATGATCGGCAGCTGCCAACCAATGGCCCAATTATACGAACATATTAATAAAGTCGCGCCCACGAGCACCACCGTGCTCGTTCATGGCGAGACAGGTACCGGCAAGGAACTGGTAGCCAAAGCGATTCATGGTTTAAGCAATCGGACCGAACAGCCCTTTATTAGCGTTAACTGTGCCGCCATTCCTGAAACACTGATTGAATCCGAGCTGTTCGGTTATGAAAAAGGCGCTTTCACCGGCGCCAACGCTAACCGCATGGGCTTAATCGAAGCAGCTGACGGCGGAACTTTATTTCTTGATGAAATTGGCGAACTCCCCTTAGAAGCCCAAGCTCGGCTATTACGATTTATCCAGGAAAACGAAATTCGCCGCATTGGTGCCGTTGACTCACGTAAAGTAGATGTACGCTTGATTTGTGCAACCCACCGCGATCTGAAAACACTGGCGGCAGCCAACCAATTTCGCCCCGACCTCTATTATCGCATCAACGTTGTACAGCTCGTTTTACCACCCTTGCGCGAGCGCGGTAAGGATATACTTGAACTGGCAGAGGCCATACTTGAGCGCCATTGCATTAAACTCGGCAAACCTGTAGCCCACTTCTCCCCCAAAGCTATTCAAGCTATCACCACCTATACTTGGCCAGGTAACATTCGCGAACTAGAAAATGTGATTGAGCGAGCGGTTATTCTTAACGATGGCGAAACTATCGATAATAACATGCTGAATATAGACCTTGAGCTGGTCAATATTACCCAAATTCGCGCCAAGCATACCTCAGCACCTGTTTTTAACACTGCTGCCGACCAATCCATAGATGACGACGAAAAAGATCAAGGTGATGACCTGTCACTGGAGGATTACTTTCAACGCTTCGTACTAGAGCATCAAGACTCAATGAGCGAAACCGAGCTAGCACGCAAACTAGGTGTTAGTCGTAAATGCCTGTGGGAACGCCGCCAACGGCTAGGCATACCGCGGAAAAAAGGCGCCAAATCGGTAAATGCCTAAGCACGCGCTGACTCCCCCCCTTCTCATACCCATGCTTTAAGCTAAATACGGCGCGTACTGCAAAAGATTGCTGGCGTACAGCGCCAGCTTTCGCTGCTAGCCATTTATTTCGGCACCAATCACTCCAGCCTTAATAATCACTCGCGATTAAAAAACAACATCGCTCAAAACCTCGTTACCCATGTTGATAAAATGTAACAAATCGCGGGTTAATTGGTAACAGCGTGCAGGGCAAACGCATTCAGCCCCATCTGAAAAATACTTAACATATTGATTTTATTGTGTTTTTAAAACTGGCACGAGTAATGCTATAGGTTAGGTATAATAAAAATAACCAATATTATAAAAATAATACTTATCATAATAATAAAAACAACTGAGACCTGGATGAGGAAGAGAAATCTTCCCTCATCAATTAATACCGCTTACCTCACCCGCCTGATGCCATATCGAAGCCGCCGCGCTTCAGTCCCACTCTCATAACAAATCTAATATTTTTCCGCGCCCACTCACTTAGCACGTAACTCATTTAACACGCCCCTCTCTTCATAAATAAGCACTGACTATTCACACTGTAGAGGTGTATTTTTTATGTTACTGATTCAATTCTCTCGTAACAAATATCGGGAGCTTATGTAACAACGGCATAAATTCTATTTTTCTATTGAGACTGGGATTATATAAGCCCTTGTTATTATTGAAGTTTATTTTCTGGCACGATCCCTGCTAACTATTAATATATAAGAATAAAAAATAACAAAATAATAACAAAATAATAACAAAATAATAACAAAATAATAACAATAAAAATGAGACCTGGATGGGGGAGAACATATGTTTTCCCTTCATCATTAACTAGCCCAACTTACCTTCCTGCCACACCCTTACCACACTAACTCATCCACTCATTACACCTTATTAAACAACTAAGCCCGCTATTGGTTCACTACTGATTCAATTTATTTCCCTACGGCCACAACGAAAACTCACACTTAAGCCTCACATTATATCTGTGGTACTATCCGTCCCCTGCTATAATTGATCCATTTTAACCATTGCCACACAGCCATTAATCATTATTCCCAGCCGCTGGGCCGAGCTTACATTCACATGTCAAATCCGATCTCCAATGCCATTAAACGAGTCAAAGGAATGCTGGGAAAGGATAAGCCACCTTCCATCATCGACCCACATATCATTCCGCGTGATCACCATAATATCTCCCGTAAACATATTAGTGATGCCGCGCTAAAAGTGATGAGCATATTACAGCAAGCGGGCTATGCAGGGTTTCTGGTTGGTGGAGGCGTGCGCGATTTACTCTTAGGTCAGCGCCCAAAAGATTTTGATGTCGCTACCGACGCAACTCCCGAACAGGTTAACAAGCTGTTTCGCAATGCCCGCATTATTGGCCGACGCTTTAAAATCGTTCATGTACGCTTTGGTCGCGAGGTTATTGAAGTCACCACCTTTCGCGGTAGTCACGATACCCCTGAAGAGAGCAAAAAGGGCAAACGTCCCCTAAATCAACAATCGGCTCGCTCTCAAAATGGCATGCTGCTGCGCGACAATGTCTTTGGTACCGTTGAAGAGGACGCCATCCGCCGCGACCTGACGATTAACGCTCTTTATTATACTACCGCTGATTTTTCGGTTTACGATTACACCAGCGGCTTAAAAGACCTGCACGACAAAGTCATTCGCATCATCGGCGATCCAGAGACCCGTTATCGCGAAGACCCAGTACGCATGCTACGTGCCGTACGTTTTGCCGCCAAACTCGGCTTCAGTATCGAAACGCAGTCAGCCGAGCCGCTGAAGCGCCTGGCACCGTCACTAAAAGACATCCCCGCCGCACGCATGTTTGATGAAGTACTCAAGTTATTCATGGGTGGCCATGGGGTAGCTACCTACGAATTAATGCAAAAGCACAACCTGTTTAGCCCACTATTTCCCCAGACTCAACCCTGCCTCAAAAGCGAGCAGGCGACACGTCTGGTACTACAAGCACTGAAAAATACCGACATTCGTATAAAACAAGGCAAACCAGTAACACCAGCGTTTATTTACGCCGCCTTATTATGGCCCGCCGTTGAACGCAGACAAAAGCAACTGATTAGCGAAGGCTTGCCCGAAGTACCCGCCATGCATCAAGCAGCCAATGAGGTGGCAACCCTTCAGCAACAGGCAACCTCTATACCACGCCGCTTCGGTATGCCCATGAGAGAAATCTGGGATTTGCAACTCCGCCTACCACGACGCGGCGGGCATAAAGCTGAACAAATGATGGAAAACCGCCGCTTCCGCGCCGCCTACGACTTCCTGCTACTCAGAGAGCAGGCTGGCGAAGAAACCGGCAAGCTGGGCGAATGGTGGACTGAATACCAAAATCGCAGCCCCGACCAAAGAGCTGACATGGTTAATGCTTTGAAGGAACAGGCGCCCAAACGCAAGCGCAAACCGCGGCCTAAAAAAACCGCCACTATTGATACCCCCTGAGCCCTGCCAAGCATGAGCCAAACGCTATGATTCGCTGTTTCATTGCCCTGGGCAGTAACCTTGAGCAGCCATTGCAGCAAGTTAATGACGCCCTGACAAAGCTAGCCGCACTGCCTGACTCGCGCCTAATCGCCGCATCCCCTTGGTATCAAAGCAGAGCTGTCGGCCCCGGCCAACAGCCCGACTACATCAATGGCGTAGCAGAACTCCACACCCTGCAACCGCCGCTGGAACTACTAAGCCTACTGCAAGCCATCGAAAACCAACATCAGCGTAAACGGCTGCAGCACTGGGGACCACGCACCCTCGACCTGGACCTATTACTCTATGGCGAAGAAACTATTAACCACCCCAGACTGACGGTGCCACACCCGCGGATGCTGGAGCGAAATTTCGTACTTTACCCACTGAACGACTTAGCACCAGATATTCACTTTGCCACCGGGCAATCACTAAAGCAGCTGTTAAACCACTGCCCTATGGACGGCTTACGTTTGGTTGATGCACCAACATCACCTACAATAGCCGGCAAAACCACCCCCTGACATTCACCGGAGCCGCCTTTGAATCAGGAAGCCACCTCGCCAGTTATCGACTTCAAAAACCGCACCCCACCACGTTTTATTGCTGTGGAAGGCGCTATTGGCGTAGGTAAAACCACCCTCGCGCGACAACTAGCCGAAACCTTTAATTATCAAACCCTGCTGGAAAATGCCGAACAGAATCCATTTCTTGAGCGCTTTTACCAAAATCAAAAAAACTCCGCGCTGGCAACTCAGCTGTTCTTTTTATTCCAACGCAGCCAGCAAATTCAAGACTTACGCCAAGGTGATATCTTTGAACCGGTACGGGTTGCCGACTTTTTAATCGACAAGGATCGCTTGTTCGCTCAACTCAATCTTGATCAAGATGAATATCAGCTCTACAACAAAGTCTATCAACAGCTAACTATCGATGCCCCCAAACCAGATCTAGTGATCTATTTACAGGCATCTGTAGACGTACTACTCTCCCGCATTCAAACTCGCGGAGTTGACTTTGAGCAACGGATTTCACAACACTATTTGCGATCAATTAACGAGGCTTACAGCGAATTTTTCCTCTATTATGACAGCGCTCCCTTACTGATTATCAACGCCGATGAGCTGGATGTAGTAAACCGTCATCAAGATTACGTCCAGCTGGTCGATTATTTACTCAATATTCGTAGTGGCCGCCACTATTTCAACCCAACGTTTTTGTAAGCCGGGTTAAATAAACACACCCACTACACCGACTATCGTTCAGAGGTTTTATAGATGAGCAAAGTGACCGTCACCACCCTACTGGCCCATAAAGAAGCCGGAGATAAGTTTTCTGTGATCACCACTTACGACGCCACCTTTGCCGGCGTCGTAGAACAGGCAGGTATTGAGGTCATTCTAGTTGGCGACTCTTTAGGCATGGTATTACAGGGGTACGACAGCACCCTGCCAGTAAGCGTTGAAGACGTTGCCTATCACACCGCCTGTGTGAACCGAGGCTGTGCCACACCGCTTATAATCAGTGATCTTCCCTTTGGCAGCTATAACACCATCGAGCAAGCTTTGACTAACGCAACAACCCTGATGCAGTCGGGTGCCAATATGATTAAAGTAGAGGGGGGAGAGTGGCTGCTAGACAGTATCAGCGCCCTAACCCAGCGCGGTATACCTGTATGCGGTCACCTGGGCTTAACCCCACAATCGGTTAACACACTAGGCGGATACAAAGTACAGGGACGCAATGCCAAGCAAGCCGCTCATATCCTTAAAGACGCCCAGCGCATAGAGGCTGCAGGAGCCAGCTTACTAGTGCTGGAGTGCGTCCCAACAGATCTGGCTGCATCGATCAGCCAAACCCTGAACATTCCCGTCATCGGCATTGGCGCTGGCCCCGACACCGACGCCCAAGTACTGGTACTACACGACCTACTAGGCTTATCCCCCCGCAGCCCCAAATTCGTGCGTAACTTTATGCAGGGCAATACCGATATTCAAAGCGCGCTCAAGGACTATAATGAGTCCGTTAAAAATGGCAGCTTTCCAGCAGCAGAGCATAGCTTTAGCTAACGCTCATTTACCTCCTGTTACTTTTGGCACCATGGTTCTTTTGGTAACAAATATGTAATATATTAACTATCAAATGATTGATCCAATGAAACGATTGGGGCATACTTGCCCGCCTCTGAAAAGATGATCAACAAACACACAGCTTGAACACCAGCTAATTGAAGCAAATGGGTCGCGCCATCGGAATTGAAAAACCCCAATGGCGCTCACGGCAACCTGCAACCATGGGTCGCTGACGCCACCAGCACAATGGCGACGACTCAACACAGAGTAGGAAGTTGGCAGCATGAAAACTTTCAGTAAAAGCAAACAATTACGCAGCGCTATCGCCCAACACAAAAGTGCAGGTAAAACTGTCGCATTTGTACCGACCATGGGCAACCTTCACGAAGGTCACATCCAGTTAATACGCAAGGCCAAACAGGTAGCGGATGTGGTCGTGGTCAGCATTTTCGTTAACCCACTGCAATTTGGTGCTGGCGAAGATCTCGATAGCTATCCACGCACACTGGCAGCCGATAAAGAAAAGCTTTTTGCTGCTGGGGTAAACTACTTACTCTACCCCGATGTCGAAGAGATCTACCCCGACGGCGTAGAGAAACAAACACTGGTTATCGTCCCCGATTTATCAGAAACACTATGCGGATCGAACCGTCCCGGCCACTTTGCTGGCGTTGCCACTGTGGTCAACAAACTGTTCCAAATAGTCCACCCCGATATTGCCATTTTTGGTAAAAAAGATTATCAGCAACTCGCGATTATTGAAAAAATGGTCCGCGACCTTTGTATGCCGATTGAAGTACTCGGCGTTGAGACCGCCCGCGATGTGGACGGTCTGGCACTCAGCTCGCGCAACGGCTACCTTACCGAAGCACAGCGCAGCATAGCCCCAGCCCTGCATCAAACCCTGCTAGATTGCCGCGAAGCCATCGCCTGCGGCTTTGATAGCTACCAAGACTTAGAGCAATACTGTACTGACGCGCTTAAAAATGCGGGGTTCGAACCCGATTATTTCTCCGTGCGCGACGCACAGACTTTGCGTGAAGTCACCCATGAGACCGAGCAAATTGTTATTCTGGCCGCTGCCAAACTGGGTAAACCGCGCCTGATCGACAATGTCACTCTGACCCTCAACCCCAGCCAAGACTGGGGCATGCTGGCTACCCATTAAAGCCGGCCACTCCATCAAAAAACCCGGTACCAGCCGGGTTTTTTGATGGGACATAAAAGACTTTTAAAATCCTCTCCGCCCCCTGCACACACCCACTCCGACTGATTTCTGTTATCTTTTGACGACAATAAGTACCGCGCTAGGTTAATATTGACCCTACCCTCATATAACCGCTACCAGCCGTTATTGATTTCCAACGCACTTAGCAGCGAATCTAAAAAGAAACAGGAACTTCAAACATGAGTGATACCAAGATTCATCCCGTCCCACCAGCTTATGCCAGCACCACTCTGCTCAACGAACAACAGTACCGGGCCATGTACCAAGCTTCTATTGAACACCCAGAGCAGTTTTGGGCCGAGCAAGCTGAACAGATGATTAGCTGGGAGAAACCTTGGAGCAAAGTCTACGAGGCTGATTTCATCAAGGGCGAGGCCGCCTGGTTTATCGATGGCAAACTCAATATCACCACCAACTGCATCGATCGCCACCTGCCAGCTCGCGCCGAACAAACAGCTATTATCTGGGAAGGAGACGACCCTGAAGACGCGACTACCATTAGCTACCAAGAACTCCACGACGAAGTGTGCAAACTGGCTAACGTACTTAAAAGTCTTGGCGTAAAAAAGGGCGACCGCGTCTGTATTTACCTACCTATGATTCTCGAAGCTAGCTACGCGATGCTGGCTTGCGCCCGCATCGGCGCCATCCATTCGGTAATTTTTGGCGGCTTCTCCCCTGAAGCCCTGAAAGACCGTATCCTTAACTCTGACAGCCGAGTAATCATTACCGCCGATGAAGGTGTGCGTGGCGGAAAAACTATCCCACTCAAAGCCAATACTGATATTGCGCTAAATGAATGCCCCAATGTTCACTCGGTGCTAACCGTTAAGCGTACTGGCGGTGATGTCAACTGGCATGAAACTCGGGATATCTGGTACCACCTCGCGATGGAAGAAGCCTCAGATCAATGCGAAGCCGAGTTAATGGATAGCGAAGATCCGTTGTTTATACTCTACACATCGGGCTCTACCGGCTCGCCTAAGGGTGTACTACATAGCACCGCAGGTTACCTGCTACAGTCCGCGTTGAGCTTTAAATACACCTTCGATTATCACGACGGCGATGTATTCTGGTGTACGGCCGATGTCGGCTGGATTACCGGCCACTCATACTGCATCTATGGGCCACTGGCCAACGGGGCGACGACACTGCTGTTTGAAGGCGTCCCCACCTATCCTGATGCATCTCGCTGCTGGCAAATATGTGACAAACACCAGGTTAATATTTTCTACACAGCCCCTACCGCAATTCGCGCACTCATGTCGATGGGAGATGAGTTTGTTCATAGCTCCTCTCGCAGCTCAATAAAACTGTTAGGCACCGTAGGTGAACCCATCAACCCGGAAGCGTGGGAGTGGTATTACCGTGTGGTAGGCGAGTCTAAGCTCCCTATCGTCGATACCTGGTGGCAGACCGAAACCGGCGCACATATGATCACCCCACTCCCCGGCGCCACCGCCCTCAAACCTGGCTCGGCCTCATGGCCATTTTTTGGGGTGCAGCCGGTGCTATTAAATCCCGAGGGTGAAGAAATGGAAGGCGCGGCCGAAGGCAACCTTGCTATCAAAGCATCCTGGCCCAGCCAAATACGCAGCATATATGGCGACCACCAACGAATGGTTGACACCTACTTTAGCGCCTACCCAGGTTATTACTTTACCGGCGACGGTGCCCGCCGTGATGCCGACGGCTATTATTGGATTACCGGCCGCGTTGACGACGTACTCAATGTTTCCGGTCACCGTATGGGCACAGCAGAAATAGAGAGTGCTTTAGTACTGCATAACGCAGTGGCCGAAGCCGCTATTGTCGGCTACCCCCACGACATCAAAGGTCAGGGTATTTACGCCTATGTCACACTGATGCACGGCGAGCTTCCCTCAGAGCAACTAAAAACAGAGCTGGCAGCCCTATGCGCCAAGGAGATAGGCCATATCGCTAAGCCCGATCTAATCCAGTGGGCTCCGGACCTACCCAAAACTCGCTCAGGTAAAATTATGCGACGTATTTTAAGAAAAATAGCCGCCAATGAGCTGGACAGCTTAGGAGACACCTCGACACTAGCGGACCCTGCTGTCGTGGATCAGCTAATAGAAGACCGGCTAAACCGGTAAGTATCAAGGCCTTTGGCAACAAACGAGAGATGCGCCATTTATCCAAATGGTGCATCCACCAAACACGCAACAGCACCAATACAGATACTGATTAAAGCAGCACGGCAATCAGTATATTTATCCGAAACCTGCCACACTATTCTTCCAGCGAAACAAACCTCACCCTACGGTTTATAACCGAGCTTTAAGTAAGCGCCATTCAAGATAGGCGTATTTATAAACGTCCCCTTTTTACACACTAGCGCTCAACAGTAACAAATTTTTAATTAACACCTCAATACAATCCAAACCATCTAAAAACCCAAATAAAAAAATAATTCCATTTAAAATTAAATAGTTAATAGAGATTCCCGCACTAATTCAATGCTCAAAAACCAACCAAACCTAACCTTGGCACGCCTCGCTTTACCTAGTAATTATGGCAACTGATGATACAATGTTACTTTTAATCCTCAAACTTATGGATAGGGAACACATGAATAAGCTCCAGTCATTAACAATTGCCAGCGCACTTTTAGCCTTCTCAATCGGTGCCTCCGCCGCCAAACCAACCGCCATCACATTCGACGCTGATGCAACTGCACCCGATGGCTCTGAATATGCACGCTACCTCGTAAAATGCTCAAATGGCTCAGTACAACCATTAACCGCTTGGGATGGCCGTAAAAAATGGTGCGTCGGCAGCGACTCCACAGATAACTGCCACAAAAAGCAAATCAAAGCAGCCAAAAAAGCCTGCAAAGCTTAACCCGAAATATTCTGCGAGCAATTTCTAGCTACCCCCAATTGCTTATTAATAGTTGCTCAAATGCAGATATAAGCCATACTGAATATCCACTCGGTATGGCTTAATTGTCCATACACCGCAAATTGAAAAATAATGCCACTATTACAAACCTCTGAACCCCACCGAGGCCTGTATGCAAACATTTACCAGCAAACCCTCACTAACAACCCTTAGCCGCAACCTACTAAGGCCTAGCCCAGCAATCACCGAGGCAGAGCAAAACACACAACCAAGTTTTCACCACCTGTTACAAGCCCACCCCAAGACCAAAGCGCAGGGCTCCACCCAGGACACCTCCACCGAATATCCAAGCTCAGTCGCCTATTCCTTTGTCTCGCTGCAAAAGCTCATGCAGAGCACACAAGCAAACCAAACTACAAAACAAGCCAAGCGAAAACACAAAGAACGATAAATTATTAATTAATCTAAACGCTGACAGACAACAAACCAATACCGGGCAAATCAAGAACAACAAAAACTAAGTAATAGCATAACTTTTAGCGCCCCTCCCGCTTGACATCAGCGCACTAACAGGGAATAATCCGGCCTCTTTAATTTTCAACCTCGCAGACCAAACTGGACTTCGAGGACATACCTTTACAGCCCAGGATCTATAAACAATGGCGAATTCACCGCAAGCTAAAAAGCGCGCCCGTCAGGCAGAAAAACGTCGTCAGCACAATTCTAGCCTGCGTTCTACCGTGCGCACCTCTATCAAAAAAGTTATTGCTGCAATCAAGTCCGGTAACTCTGAAGAAGCAACCAAAGCTTACAATGCAGCAGTTCCTGTTATCGACCGCATGGCAGACAAAGGCATTCTTCACAAGAATAAAGCTGCACGCCATAAGAGCCGCTTGAACACACAAGTAAAAGCCCTGGCCGCCTAATCAGTCGCCAGACATAAAAAAACCGGCTACGGCCGGTTTTTTTATGTCTGAAATACGCACAAATCACTCAACAAAACCCTACACCAAAACCAGATTATCACGGTGAATCAACTCCACCTCCCCCTGATAGCCCAGCAGCGACTCGATCAAAGTACTACTTTTTCCAATAATTTTCTCCGCGTCGGCAACAGCATAATTAACCAAACCACGAGCAACTTCATTACCGAATTGGTCAACACAAGAAACTAAATCACCACGACCGAACGCACCCGATACAGCACTAACCCCAACCGGCAGCAAACTCTTCCCCGATTCACGCAGCACCTTCACCGCACCATCATCAAGTTTCAAGCTGCCCTGTAATTTAGTCATACCCGCCAACCACCGCTTGCGCGCCACCAGCGGCTGCTGCCCTGCCAACAACAAAGTCCCCACCAAATCACCCGCAGCAACCCTTAACAGCACATCCTCCATGGCACCACCAACAATAACCGTATCAGCACCTGAACGCGCAGCCAGCTTTGCCGCACCAACTTTAGTCGCCATACCGCCACGCCCCAATGCACCGGAACTACTACCCGCCATCAACGCCAACCTGCTGTCGTCAACAGCAGCCTCAGACACCAACACCGCATCAGCATGGCTACGCGGATCTTTATCATACAAGCCCTGCTGATCAGTAAGAATCACCAACAAATCAGCGTCGACCAAATTAGCTACCAAGGCACCCAAAGTATCATTATCGCCAAAGCGAATCTCATCGGTAACCACCGTATCATTCTCATTAACAACAGGAATCACACCCAACGCCAACAGCGTCGTTATGGCACTCCTGGCATTCAAATAGCGATCACGGGCGGAAATATCATCATGCCCCAGCAATACTTGCGCCGTATGCAAACCATACTGCTGAAATCGAGATTCCCACGCCTGCACCAGCCCCATCTGACCAACCGCCGCCGCCGCCTGCAATTGATGCAAACCGACTGGACGCTCACTCCAACCCAGGCGGCTCATACCCTCAGCTACAGCACCAGAAGAAACCAGCACCACCTCAACACCACGCTGGCGCAACTCAGCCATTTGCGCGGTCCAGCCAGCAATAGCAACAACATCTAAACCTTTGCCATCGGCAGTCAGCAAAGCACTTCCTATTTTAACAACCCAACGCTGCGCTTGTTTGAGACGCTGTCTTGTGGTCATAGCTCGTCCGAAATATCCCAGTTACACTACTAAAATCATCTCGCCGTTAAACCCCGGCGACACACACCTACCGAGACTTAAGGCTCGTAGGAAACCTCAACATCGTAATCATCCTCATCCCAATCGTCGTCATCATCATCCAAGCCGTTTTTCTGTTGCAACCTTACAGCCCTTCTCGCAGCTGCCAACTCTTGCACCCTTAGACGCGACTCTTCCTGCATTCGACTCTGCGTCTCAGCCTCAATTTCCGCCAACTCAGGATCCTCAAGCTCCCGCTCCCGAATTTCTTCAAGATAAGTCATAATATCGGCACAAATTGGCTGCACTCCGATCTTATTAATAGCAGCAACAGAGTACACCGGCCCAGTCCAAGCCAAGTCATCAACCACCTGCTTGCAGCGCTGCTCACGCTCATCTTCTGGCAACAAATCAATCTTATTCAGCACCAACCAGCGGTCACGCCCATACAAAGTAGGACTAAACCGCTCTAGCTCGGCAAGAATCGACTTAACCGCCTCAGCAGGATCACTACCATCAAAGGGAGCCATATCAACAATATGTAGCAATAACCGAGTACGGGTTAAATGCTTTAAAAACCGCACACCCAACCCTGCACCTTCTGCCGCACCTTCGATCAATCCAGGAATATCGGCTATCACAAAACTACGGTGTGCCTGCACCTTAACCACACCCAGGTTGGGCACCAAGGTAGTAAACGGATAACCCGCCACCTTGGGCTTGGCCGAAGACACAGAACGAATAAAAGTCGACTTACCCGCATTGGGCAAACCCAGTAGACCCACGTCCGCCAATACCTTTAACTCCAGGCGGAGATTACGAAACTCACCATCCGACCCCGGTGATGTCTGTCTTGGCGCGCGATTAGTACTCGATTTAAAACGGCTATTACCCAAACCATGAAAGCCGCCCTGAGCAACTTTTAAACGCTGACCCGCCTCAGTCAAATCACCCAAAACCTCCTGGGTATCATCATCAATAATCGTAGTACCCACCGGAACCTTAAGAGTCAAATCATCACCACCTCGCCCGGTACAATCTCTGCCAGAGCCGGATTTACCGGACTGCGCATCATAAAAGCGCTGAAAACGGTAATCCACCATAGTATTAATCGCGTAATCAGCCTCCAGCCAAACACTGCCACCATCACCGCCATCACCGCCATCCGGCCCACCTTTGGCAATGTACTTCTCACGCCTAAAACTGAGACAGCCATTACCACCACGGCCAGCCTGAACCTTAATAGTGGCCTCATCGACAAATTTCATCTCATTTCTCCGCGCTTAATAGCTGGTGGTTAGATAATAGTTGATTCTTTGGCATTGCGTGACCACAAACCGAGCAGAACCTGACTCAAACTACGATGACACAAATACCGCTATGCAAACAAAAAAGCCCCGTCATTAGACGAGGCTTTTTAGCAATCCAACTCGTACTTAAGCAGAAATAATGCTCACATACTTGCGGCCTTTGGGCCCCTTAACTTCAAACTTTACCACACCATCAGCTTTTGCAAACAAAGTATGGTCAACACCCAAGCCAACATTGGTACCGGCATGAAAAGCCGTTCCACGCTGACGTACTAAAATATTACCTGCTAATACTTCCTGGCCACCAAAACGCTTAACACCTAAACGCTTACTATTGGAATCGCGACCATTACGAGTACTACCACCAGCTTTCTTATGAGCCATTACTACACTCCTTCAATTCTCGTTGAGGCTTAGCTTAGCCTGTGATACCAGTGATCTTAACTTCAGTGTACCACTGACGATGACCAGCTTGCTTCATAGAATGTTTACGACGACGGAACTTCATAATCTTAACTTTCTTATGACGCCCTTGATCGATAACTTCAGCCGTTACCTTACCGCCCTCAACATAAGGAGCACCAATACTGACGCCCTCACCTTCACCAACCATCAGCACTTTATCGAATTCGATAGTCTCGCCAACAGCTAGCTCAATTTTTTCCAACTTAAGGGTTTCACCCTCAACAACACGGTGCTGCTTACCACCGCTTTCAATGACAGCGTACATAGTTTAACTCCACTAATTGGCCTGCTTGCAAAATGGTCTATATCAGCCAGCTGCATCTTTAACACTCAAAAATTACAACCGGGACAAGTCCAGGCACCAAACCACCACTACATAGATGGCTAAAAGGCTACGTGACTACAAGGCTGCTTAATGCAAGAGCTCAGCATTTACAGCAACCACATCAGAACGCTTTTAGGTTCGGATTTCGGGAGGCGCATTCTACGGCAACCGAGCGGCAAGAACAAGCCCCCCTTGAACACTTAATAACCGTTATTTAGACAAGCGTTTCGCGCCGCTTGACAGGCTCTTTGACGCCCCCTAGCATGCTTCTCACTTTTCTCACCCAATAATGATCAACCCCTACAATAGGCACTTATCGAGTCATGCAACAAGCTCGCGAACTAATCGCCAAAGAATTTGACGCCGTCAACCAGCTGATCATTGAAAATCTTCATTCGAATGTCCCCTTAGTTGGCAATATCGGCCACTATATCGTCGAAGCCGGCGGTAAACGCATGCGGCCCATGCTGACCCTATTAAGTGGCGGCGCCTGCGGCAACCTCAATCCAAATCACATCACCCTGGCCACCGCCATTGAGTTCATTCATACCGCAACCCTATTGCATGACGACGTTGTAGATTTATCCACGCTACGCAGAGGCAGACCAACCGCCAATGCCGAGTGGGGCAATGCCCCCAGCGTACTGGTAGGCGACTTCCTTTACTCTCGCGCCTTTCAACTACTCGTCACACTCGGCAACAGCGAAGTCATGGCCCTAATAGCCGGCACCACCAACACCGTTGCCGAAGGCGAAGTACTGCAGCTAACCAAAGCCGGCGACCCAAGCACCAGCGAAGAGGAATACTTCCAGGTTATTGAAAACAAAACCGCGGTGTTATTTGCCGCCGCTAGCGCCGGCGGCGCCATGCTTGCAGGCGTCGACAAAGAGCAAGTGTCGCAATACTACCAATACGGCCTCAACCTGGGTCTGGCGTTTCAATTAGTCGACGACGCACTCGACTACACCGGCAACGCCGAAGATATGGGCAAAAATGTGGGCGATGATTTAGCCGAAGGCAAACCAACCCTCCCACTCATTTTTACTATGAGCAATGGCAGCGATGAGCAAAAAGCAAAAACACGCGACGCCATCAGCCACAAATCCACCGAAAACATCGATCAAATTATTGATGCCGTCACTCAATCCGGCGCCCTCGATTACACCCTGGACCAAGCCAAAAAGAAAGGAATTCTCGCCCAGCAAGCGCTCAAGGAAATAGGTGAAAACCCTTATAAAATAGCGCTTTACCGCATCATCGAACTCTCGATTGAGCGTAATTGTTAGATCAAATTGGTACTAATTTGACCCCAGTGCGCGAACCCCATCACAGTGTTCGTAACAATCCTCGTTAGCGCTTGAATGACCTTTAAAACTGCACCTACAATTCATATCAATCAGGTAGCCGGTCATTATTTTCTTCGCTAACAGGATCCTCCAAATGCACAGCATTAGATACTCATTAGCCTTAACCCTACTAAGCATTTTATTAACTGCCTGCGGTGGCGGTGGTGGCGGCGGCAGCGAGAACGATTCTGACAGCAACCCCACATCCAGTAACTCAACCGATCTGGGCGAATCAATTAATCCGACCGAGCCAACCGACTCGAATAACACTGTCGACCCGATCGAACCAACCACACCCAATGATCCAGTCGAGCCGGTCGAGCCAATCGTCCCCATCATCACTATCGAGCCGGTCGAACCAACTACCCCAAACAACATTACCGACCCGATTGAACCAACCACTCCAGATAGCACTATCGACCCAATCGAACCAACGGTAGAACCAACAGAGCCAGACAGCTCGACCGACCCAATCGAACCCGCCGATACAACCAAGCAGGTTTATGGCTCCGCCGTTAAAGGCCCCGTCACATCAGCCATCGTTAATGCCTATACTCTGGACTTTACCAAGGCCGACCTTAAAGGCACGCTAATCGCCACCGGGCACACCAATGCCAACGCCCAAATCACTGACCTGCGTATCGATGAAAATGCCAGCACACTATTTATCCTTGAATTTACTGGCGGCCTAGACATCACCACTAATCACACACCCCTAATACCTACCCTGCGCACCATAATCACCAAACAACAACTTATAGCCGGCACCCCCATCTTTGCCACACCACTGACAACTTTTACACTTGAATTAGCAGCCGAGCTAGCGGCCAAGCAAGCCAGCGCTAATGACAAAGATTTCTTGGAAGCACTGGCCGACGCAACCATTATTACCAAAAACAGCTTCGGCATGGGCGAATACGAGGGTCTATTGACTAACACCAACCTATTCACCACCTCACCCATTTTGTCAGCAGGCACAGACCAAAAAGAAAGCACTAAACACCGCTTCGCAATAGAAGCCTTTTCCGCCTTAACGCTGGAGGTTTTCTCTGAAGTGAACGCCGCCAGCAGCACAGCAACCACCAACGAAATACTCTCCGCCCTAGCCATGGACATTGCCGATGGCGATATTGACGGCCTCAAGGATGGCGACGCTATCATTGACACCTTTAAAAGCCTCGGCAGCAGCACCACAGCAATTAGCGCGAACTTACTCGGCACCCTTACCCAAGACCCAAACAACTTAAATATTCCCGGCACCAACACACCAATTAGCCACATGGTTAGCACCGTACTGCCCACTGAGCTTGAGACGCTGGGACTAAACATCAATATTTCCAACAACATCACCCCAACCCTGCTGCCAGCGATGCCAGGGACCGACACTGATGGCGACCGCATCGTCGACGCCCTTGATCCAGACAACTCGACCGATCCGATCAACCCAGCAGACCCTAACAGCCCGATTGACCCAACCGATACCGTCGACCCGATCGATACCGTCGACCCAATCGACCCAATCGATACAACCAAGCAGGTTAACGGCTCCGCTGTTAAAGGCCCCGTTACATCAGCCACCGTTAAGGCCTATATTCTGGACTTCACCAAACCCGACCTTAAAGGCGCATTAGTAGCCACCGGGAGCACCAACGCCAACGCTCAAATCACTGACCTGCGCATCGACGAGAATGCCAGCACACTCTTCATCCTTGAATTTACCGATGGCTTAGATATCACCACCAATCGCACCCCCTTAATACCCACTCTGCGCACCATGATTACCCAGCAGCAACTTATTGCCGGCACTCCCGTTTTCGCCACACCACTGACAACCTTTGCACTGGAATTAGCCACAAAACTGCCTGCCAGCCACAGCAACGAAGACTTCTTAGCAGCAGTAACTGACGCAACAGTTATCACCAAAAACAGCTTTGGTATGGGCGAGTACGCAGGGCTATTGACCAACACCAACCTATTCACCACCTCACCCATTTTATCAACCACCACCAACCAGGCCGAAAGCAACAACTATCGAGTAGCCATTGAAACCTTTGCAGCACTCGCTCTGGAGATACACACCACCGTCATCGACAGCGGCATTACAGCAACCGCCAACCAAGTTCTTGCCGCTCTGGCAACCGACATTGCCGACGGAACAATAAACGCCCTTGATAGCAACAACACAACGATTAGTATTTTTAGCAAGCTCAGCACCAACCTCCCAACCCGCGGAACAATTCTCTTGGATATCCTTACCCAAGACCCGAACAACCTAAACATTCCCGGCACCAACACACCAATCACCAAGCTAATCAGCGATGTACTACCCCAAGAACTACAGCAGCTGGATCTAAATATAAGTATTTCCAGCCATACCATCCCCGATCTATTACCAGCCGTCCCTGGAGATGACATAGATGGCGACCGCATTGTCGATGCCGCCGACAGCCACCCAGAAGACCCCAACAACCTAACCCGCGGCCTCAGCATCAGCTGGACAGCCCCTGAAACCAGAGAAAACGGCGATCCATTAAGCAGCGACGAAATCGGTGGCTACGAGATTTACTATTACAGCAGCGAGGCCACACTGGCCGATGCTAACTCAATCCACGTTACCGGCAACAACACCAACTACAACATTGAACCCGGCACCCTCAGCCCCGGCACCTATATGTTTGCTATCGCCACCTTTGATAAAGACAACTTATTCAGCGACACCACCCCACCCGTAGAAGTTGTTATCAACTAATAACTCAAAAAGGGGGCCACCACGGCCCCCAAACTGCTAAACCACCCCGCCAAATGACGCTTGCATGTCGAATTAATTTACAGATAATAGATCTTGTCTATAATTCAGTAGCCGCAGCAACCAATACCATTAACACCCTCCGCAGCAAAGAGCACGGCAAAAATCTATTTTTTTATTATTTAACAATAGGTTAGAATCAGCGCCGTATTTTTCAGACAATACCAAGCGGCAAACGACATTACAGGGCATGAATCTTGCATTACATACAGAAAGCCATAGGCTAAAGTAATCATTATCGTTTATTCTACAAATATCCGACCAACTCGGCACATTCAAACAATATGAAAAAAGACACTGATCATATTCACGCAGTCCCCAAAGAGTCCCCACCAGGCCCGCTCCCCGTACTCTTACGCCAGGTAAAAGATGACTCTCTCGCCACTATTATGGGGCACCTCGAAAACCTGTTTGGTTCCTGTGATGATTTGTTTTTTGACCTGTCTAGCCGCGCAGTCAGCAACAGCGAACAAAACCTGTATTTTGAATCCATGCGAGAAGTTCGACTAAGAAAAAACGGCGTTACCAGCGGCTTTAAAAGACTGTTTGAATCAGGCTTCAACCAGCTCGCCAACAACACTACGCGCATTCCCAATCCTCAAGTGGCCAAAATCCAGCACAACACGTTAAGCCTGGTTCAAAATGATGCGCTTGAGCAAGATGTTGCTATTTCAAGCATGGCAAACAAGGCAAGAACCAACTGCCAAGAAAGCCTCTACCACCTCAATGCTCGACTTGATTTTCTTTCACCCAGCATCACCGTCACCAAACAAAATAATCCCATGGATCCTCAGCAAATCTGCAACTACTTTGCCGAAGCCTGCAACATTCTTGATATCAACATCAAGGCACGGATTATTCTTTTTAAGCAATTTGACCGCCTGATTGTCAATAAATTGGCAATCATTTACTCAGCTGCCAACAATACGCTGATTGAAGCCGGTGTTTTACCACAAGTCCAATTTCGAGGTAAAACCAACCCGAGCCCAAGCGCCCCTCAAACAGAGAATAACAGCCTGCGATCAGCCGGGCAGATGCAGCAAGCCATCGAAATGGAATTTGCCGAGTTAAGCGTCCTGCTCGCCAACATTCGTCAGCAAAGCCCAGAAAACCTGGCCGGACTGGCGCCAAACTATACCCAATATTCTGCCAACCCAGGGCCTGCACTAGCTGGCCACGAGTTATTACAGCTATTGAGCAGCATTCAGCAAAACAGCACCCCATCCTTCGATGAAGAGCTACAACTGGGCAACAGCCTGAGACAAATAATAAGCAGCCTACTGTCAAACCACGGTAAAGAGCCCGAAAGAGCACTAAACCAACCTGAAGATGACACTATCAACCTTGTTGCCATGTTTTTTGATTTTGTGCTGGACGACAAGAACTTACCCGTTCCAGTTCAAGCACTAATCAGCCGCTTGCAAATTCCAGTTTTAAGAATCGCATTAAAAGATAAAACATTTTTCAGCAATAGCTCACACCCAGCGAGAACACTCATCAACACCATCGCCGAGGCCAGTATCGGCTGGGACGACACAACGCAACCTCAAAAAGACCACCTATACGCCCTGATTACCAAAATCACCCAGGACATCAATGAGCAATACATCGATAGCAACGTCACCTTTACTTTAAAATTAGACGAGCTGCATGAATTCATCATGCAAACCAAGCACAAATCCAACTTAATAGAAAAACGCACAGGTCAAGCAGCAGAGGGTCAAGCAAAAACCAAGCTGGCCAAAACTGCCGCACAAAACACCATGTACGCAAAACTTGAAGCCGTATCTCTGCCCGAGACTATCAGCCAGTTCTTAACTGAACACTGGTTAAATCTCCTATTGATGACACACCTTAAACACGGAGAAGATAGCCCAGAGTGGGTAGATGCCACTCAGCTGATTGATGATCTCGCCTGGGCCAGCCAACAGCATAAAGACCCTAAATCTCAAGCACGCTACACAAAAATCAAACCCAACCTGCTTAGCCGCATTGCGACCGGCATGAATCAAATAGCCAACAGCCCCGAAGCGGCAAACAGCGTCATCACCCAAATCGATAAAGATCTAGACCTACTGCAAACCAACGGTGACAACGCCGTATTATTCCGCCCCCTCAGTGTCGAGCAAGCCAAAGAACTGGGGCACACCCCCGGTGGCGGTAGCAAAAGCTGGAAGAATATGACTGGCGTTGAACGGCAACAGGCCCGCTATAAACAGCTTACTTACGATTATATCCGCAAGGTTGAGCAGCTGCCCTTACACACCTGGGTGTCATATACCAACCCCTCTAGCGGCGAAACCATCCGCTGTAAATTAGCCTCCAAGATTGAATCTTCAGATACCTATATTTTTGTCAATCGCTACGGCTTCAAAGCGCTAGAAAGGTCGCGCAAAGATTTCGCCTGTGACATGCAAGCCAACCGCGTTACCGTGTTAGATAGCGGACAATTATTCGATCGAGCCATGGGCAGCATACTTGGCCGGCTCAACAAAACCATCAAGCCCCAGGCAGCCCACTAAGCCCAGAAGCTTTATATACAAAACCAAACAACTCCGGCGAAAAGTACTCAAACAACCACCACCGGAGTTGTTTTTATAATGAAAAGTATTTGCCAGGGAAAAACATTGCTCAAACAATAATGCCGCATCGGCTATAATAAATAATATTCTAATAACCAAATTTGCATACACAGTCACTCATCTCTCATCTCATTAACATCAGCTGAAATAATTATGGAAGAAAATTTTATCGCCTATATCAGTTACATGGGCGGCGGCATCATCTTCGCACTACTCATACTCGTGCTAGCCTACTTGTGGAAAATTAAACTCACCCACTTTTCACTTATTATTGCCGCCACTGCTTCTTTACTATGGCACATAGCTATTGCAGCCAACTACCACGGCATCAGCTTAAGCCGCCCTAATTTACTGATCCTCGAAACACTCAGATACGGCGCTTGGATAACCGCATTATTGATGTCGCTAGAGTTCAGCACTCAGCAAAAGCTGCACAAAAAATTTAGAGCACTCCTGCACTGCATCTGGATAACAAGCCTTTTAGCCTTGGTGTTATTGACGGCGCTGCAACACCCCATTATTCAAAACAGCAACCTATTAATCTGGAATAGCTTAATCTTATCCATTGTAGGACTGGTGGCAGTAGAGCAGCTATATCGAAATACCCATCAACAGCGACTAATGAAGCTATTGAGTATTTGTATCGGCGCCCTATTTGCTTACGACTTGTACTTGTTTTCTTACAGCCTTATTTTCAACCAAATACACCTGGAACTCTGGCAATCCAGAGGCGCAATAAACGGCCTATCAGCCCTACTGCTTGGGGTTGGCGCCATCACCCTCGCCAGCCAGCAGGCTAGCAAAACAGCCCTATCTGTATCTCGCCCAGTAGTTTTTTATACCACCAGCATTTCCGCTGCGGGTATATTTTTAGCGTTAATATCCTTCGGTGGCTACTACGTGCAAATTTACGGTGGCCGCTGGGGCAATGTGGTACAAGTTGTTGGTTTATTCACCGCCGCCATATTAATCAGCTTTTTGTTTCTCTCTCAAAGCTCTCGCTCAACACTCAATGTCTGGATCAACAAACACTTCTTCCGGCACAAGTACGATTACCGTGTTGAGTGGCTACGCTTAATTGCCGCACTTACCCAGCCATTGCAAGAAGATGACTTTCATCAGCGCGCGATCAAAGTTGTCGCCTCTATATTTAAAAGTGAGGGCGGCTACCTCTGGCTCGGAACTAACGGTCACTTTAGACCGGCACACTGCTATAACATGCCCGCAATCAGCGCCACAGAAGATATTAACTCGCCCTTTTGCCGCATTATGACCAATCAGGAATGGGTATTTTCGCCCTTCACCACCAGCAAAGAAGGCGAGTACAATGTTAATGACCATCTACCTTCATGGGCCCACGACATCCCCAACCTCTGGCTAGTACTGCCCCTGTTAGCAGAGGAGCGGTTGCTAGGCTTTATCGTCCTAACCCAACCTCGCCATGATGCCGCCCTAACCTGGGAGGATCTAGACCTATTAAAAACGGTCGGGCGGCAGGTCGCCAGCTACCTGGATAGACACGAAGCTGCCGAACAACTGGCAGAATCAAAACAGTTTGAAGCGTTTAATAAACTCACCGCATTCATCATGCATGACTTAAAAAACCTCATCGCCCAACAGGCTTTAGTGGTCGAAAACGCTGCCAAACACAAAGACAATCCCGCTTTTATTGAAGATGCTATTAGGACTATCGATAATTCAGTCGGGCGCATGAGTAATTTATTACGCAAACTCCAGCAGCAAGAAATCAACGAAGTGCGCAGCCTTGAGCTCCATAAGGTATTGATGGACGCGGTTAAAAAATGTCAAGAAAGCAAACCCACTCCTTCGCTACGTCTTGAGGCTACCAACCTGCGCGTAGACTCAGATCAGGACCACCTCGTCATGGTGCTCGCCAATATTATCAAAAATGCTCAAGAAGCTACTGATAACAAAGGATTTGTGGATGTGACTTTACGCCAACAGGATAAAAATGCCATTATCACCATTGAAGATAACGGCTCAGGCATGGATGAAGATTTCGTCCTACACCGTCTGTACAAGCCCTTTGATACAACTAAATCAGGAAAAGGCATGGGCATTGGGGTTTACCAAACACGCGAACTCCTACTTAGCCTAGGCGGGCAAATGGAGGTAGCCAGCACCCCAAACGAGGGGACTACCTTTACTTTAACTATTCCCGTCAGCGTCGTGTAAAGTGGTACCCATAAAAAGATACCGCTTAGCGAACTCTATCGACAATGAAGACTCATGCAGAGCAACTCAAAAACGACATGAATAAAAGTGAAACCGTAAAAACATTATTAATCGTTGAAGACGATATAGGCCTTCAAAGCCAGCTACGCTGGCACTTTGACGAATACAATGTGGTCATCGCACAAGACCGTGAAAGCGCTATAGCCGCCGTACGCTTACACGAACCTTCAGTGATTTTGCACGATTTAGGCTTACCCCCCGACGACGAAGGGGTCGAAGAAGGCTTTAAATCGGTACAGGAGATCAGCCGCATCTCGCCCTCCTCCAAGATTATTGTCGTCACCGGCAACCATGACTATGAAAACGCTGTCCGCGCAGTTGCCATGGGTGCTTATGACTTCTATCAAAAACCTATTAATACAGAAACCCTGGATTTAATCGTACAGCGTGCTTATCACATGTATACGCTGGAACAAGAAAATCGTCAGCTGCAAAGCCAACAAGAGTCACCACTGGACGGCGTTATTGCCGCCTCAGCAGAGATGCTGCGCATCTGCAATACCGTCGAAAAAATAGCGCCAACTAACGTTACCTGCACCTTGCTGGGCGAAAGCGGCACCGGCAAAGAAGTGTTCGCTAAAGCCATTCACAACATCAGCCCGCGCAAAGATCATCGCTTCATTGCCATTAACTGCGCCGCAGTGCCTGAAAATTTAATGGAAAGCGAGCTATTTGGCTACGAAAAAGGTGCATTCACCGGCGCTAGCAAACAAACCCCCGGCAAAGTTGAAGTCGCTCAAGGCGGCACCCTGTTCCTCGATGAAATCGGCGATATGCCACTAGCACTACAAGCTAAACTATTACGCTTCCTACAAGAGCGCGTCATTGAGCGCGTTGGTGGGCGTGTTGAGATCCCTGTCGATGTACGCGTAGTCTGCGCCACCAATAAAAATCTTGAAGCCATGATTGCTGAAGGTAGCTTTCGCGAAGACCTTTACTACCGCATCTGCGAAATCACCATCAATATCCCGCCGCTGCGGGAGCGTGAAGGCGATAAAACCTTATTAGCGCGCCACTTCCTCGATAAAATGGCCGCCAGCCTCAACAGTAAAGTAACCGGCTTTAGCCCAGAGGCCAAGCAAGCCATTGAAGCCTACCAATGGCCCGGCAATATTCGAGAAATGGAAAACAAAATCAAGCGTGCCATCATCATGTGCGAGGGCAAAAACATCAGCCCTGAAGACTTAGCTATCAGCAGCGCCGATGATTTTTCAATCAATCTTCGCCAGGTACGCCATGACGCCGAAAAAAGCGCAATAAAACGAGCTCTTTCTGTTTCTGAAAATAACTTTTCAGCCGCGGCAAAATTATTAGGCATCACCCGCCCAACACTCTACGATTTAGCAAAAAAATATAGCATTCAATAATGATTGAACAAGGATTGACACTATGAAAAGCATCACTCTGAAGTTAGGGCTAGCAGCGTTTATTCTGCTATCACTTGGTCTAATGCAAGGCTGTAGCAATCAGACAGAAAACAATGAAGCTGCCATTGCCTTACATTTAAAGCGCAGTAACGCCTATATGAAGCAAGGCCAATACAAAGCCGCCATCATAGAGGCCAAAAATGCCCTGCAAAAACAAAATGACAACATAGAAGCCCGAATACTGCTGGCACAAATCAACCTTGACCTTGGCAGCGCCAAAAATGCTGCTGACCTGCTCAAAGATTTCGTTTCAGCCACAAACCCCGATGCGGTTTTACTCTTAGCCGAAGCTTATATCAACCAAGGCAAAGCCAATAGTGCCGCAAAAACGCTAGGTTTAATCGACTCGACGACACTTAACTCAAACCAGCAGGCTCAGACCTTACTGATTAAAACCAAGGTAGCCATCCAGAGTCAGGATATCGAACTCGCAAAGCGCCACCTTAGCCAATTGCGCAACCTGCAAGGCATTAACACCGAGCTAAGCCAGGAAGTGGCTCTCACCGATATTCGACTTAACTTTTCACTCCAGCAAACCGCTGAAGCCGAGCAAGCACTCAACCAATTGCTAGAACAATACCCCACTCATACTGACGCGCTAATTCTCAAAGCTCGCGTCGCCTATGCCCAAAACAAACTAGAAGAAGCCGAAAACTTATTAACCGAGGCTTTAGGCACACTAAGCAACACCGATATCATTAACAACACCCGTATTCAGGTACTACGCAACTTAGCCCACGTCTTAACTCGACAAGGCCGCTCAGTAGAGGCGCTAACCTACACCAAAATCATTGCCGAAGCGCGACCCGGCGTAGAAAACAGCCAAGCTCAAATTGAACAAGCCCTGGAGAGCTATAAACAAGGCAACGTCGAAGAGGCAGAGCAACAGTTACAGGCACTTTACGACCAAAATGCCAACAACTATATTGGCACACTACTGGGCGCGATGAAGCTGCAGCAAGGCGAGTACGATGACGCCTACAGTTATCTCAGCGAAAACATAGATCCAGAGACAGCCAGCGCCAGCAACCTAAACATGCTCACCGAAGCACAGCTGCGACAAAACAAACCTGCTGAAGTGCTCGCATCTATTGAAACCAACGTGCGCAACAACCCCAACAATGCGCAACATCAAACGATTTACGGCCTGGCATCATTAGCCGAAGGCAAAGAAGAGCAAGGCATAGCAGCCATTAATAAAGCCATTAATATCGACCCTAGCAGAAGCCGTCTACACCTACTGTTAGCTAAATACTACAACCAAAAAGGCCTGCCAGAAAAAGCCACACAACAACTACAGGACGCCATTAAAAGCTCGCCTGATGACCTCACCCTTAAAGGCACACTGATAAACCAGCTATTTGCCACTCAACAACCCAAACAAGCCGTGGCTACAGCCAAAGGTTTTGCCAACAACAGTGAATCTCTCGATAACCAGCTTCTTTACGCCGCAACACTTTTGCAAGTACAAGAAATTGCCGCAGCAAAATCGATTTTTACTAAAGCGCTCAAGCAACAGCCCGATAATGCCATGGCACTGAAAGGCATGCTTAAAACACAATTGGCTGATAAAAAGTTAGATGAAGCCAACACCCTGGCCGACAAGCTAATAAAAGTAACCCCCAATGACGTTTACCCATACCGAGTAAAATACGGCATCGCCGCTACCAAAGAGAAAAGAGACGCACTAACAGTGGAGCTGGATAAAAAACTGGCCAACTCCCCCGACCTATGGGCGCCCGCCTCAGCGATAGCCCTAAATCACATGTACAACCAGGACTTTGCTCTCGCAGGAAACAAAGCTAAATTAATCAGTGAGCGCGCAGCAAATAACCCCAGCACCAAGCAGATTGCCATTAATATCTGGTTGGCCTTGGCCCAGCAATACAACCAGCGAGGAAAAACCCAGGAAGCCCGCCTTGCGATCATGGAGGCGCTAGCCCTGGCACCCAATAACCAGCTGATTACTGCCGAGCTAATCAACCTCGAGATCCGTAGTAACAACCTGCGTGAAGCTGATAAATTACTAACCGGCCTGGCTCAAAGCGAACACCCTAACGAAATCATCATCACTCAACTACAGGGTGACTTGGCCACGGCCAACAAACAATACCAGGAGGCCGCCGAGCACTACAAAAAAGCCTGGGCAGCACAGACCAAAGATAGTATTGCCGTCAAACTACTTAGCACCCACCAGCGGCTAGGTAATACCGCAGCGGCCAGCTCCTTCTTAAAAGAGTGGGTAAGCAAGCTGCCCGATAGCAGCCAAGCCCATACCGCAAATGGCAATCATCAAATGCAAAACAAGCAAACAGCCGCCGCCATTGAGTCCTATAGCCAAGCTGTTAGCTTAAACCCAAACAACGCACTAGCGCTGAACAACCTGGCTTGGCTGCAATACGAAAAGGGCGATAATAACAACGCTATTAAACACGCACAAAAAGCCTATGAAGTAGCAGGTAAGAACGCCGCCATAGCTGATACCTATGGCTGGATCCTCAGCCAAACAGGCCAAGCAGCCAAAGCGCTCCCCATCCTTGAAGAGGCCGCTAGCCAAGCCCCCGAGAACCAAGAGATCATCGAGCACCTACAGGCTACCAAGGCCAAGCTTAAAAAATAACATCCACAACTAGCGGCTCAAGATCCACCCTACGCAAACCAATGCGGCAGGGTGGATCCAGTCTCTTACCCCGCAAAAGTAGCAACTGTCGAAAAACTTAACGCTCGGCTTCTATCACATATAAGCCTGTATACAGTGACTCCCTCCACAAATTCACTCACAACCTTGAACTAACGCACCAAAACACCTCTATCAGCCTCATCACACACATAAATTAAAGGTGCTTCTCGGAAAACACGCATAGCTCCTGTCGGGAAGATTTACACCCATCCACTTTGGCACCCAAAGAAAAATCCCATCTCATTGATTATAAATACTTTTTATAAACTGGCACGAGGGTTGCTATATGTATAGCGATTGCAAATGGCAGCAACCTGCCAATACCAACAACAAAAGATGTAATACGGGTACCGCCAAACCAGCCGCGAGACTGGGACGGAAAACCAAGGGTCTCATGATTAGACAGCCTGGCCACACACCCACCCTAACTCGACAAGGAGAACGACATGGAATTTAAAAAGACCCTTCTGACAGCGGCTTTATTAGCTACCTCTGCTATTGCAAATGCTACCGTAGTACTGCCTGGCTCAGAAACCAGCTTACAAGAAATTGTAAACGGCCTTACCGTTGGCGGCGTTTCCAGCATTGACGTAAACGCAAACCAAGCTAACCCTGATCAAGTTTGGTCCAGCACAGATTCGGGTATTTCTCCCGTTCGCTTTGTTGCAGAAATTGCTGGTAATGCCAGTGTAAATACCTTCGGTATTTATGACATTTACAGCAATGCCACTGTTGAACTGTTTAACGGCAGCGATACCACTGGCGATAAAATCGTCTTCGAAATTCTGACAGACGGGACTGTTGAGCTAAACCTAGTAGACACAGGCATTGACTTCACCAGCTCTTTGTTTGGATTTTATTTAGGCACACCTAACGGTACATTCTACTCACAAGAGTCCAAAAATGGTGATGCTGACCAAATGGTTGCCTTCCAAGGTGGTCACGGTGATTACATCAACCTTCCTGGTGCTGCAGGCAACAAAGCATGGACTCAAGGCGGCTGGTTACTTGCCTTCGAAGACACTGCCTATGACTCTAGCGACAAAGACTTCAATGATTTTGTAGCGTTCATTGAATCTGCTTCTCCAGTATCAGAACCAGGCTCACTGGCTCTATTAGGCCTTGGCCTTGCTGGTCTTGGTTTTGCACGTCGTAAGCAAAACAAAGCCTAATCTACGGATTAGCGAGTAATAAAAAAGCCTGTGAGTAACATCACAGGCTTTTTTTTGCTTAAAATTTAACAACTATTAGACTTAAAGCTATTGAGCCCCTTAGGCGCCTCTGCTTTTAAGCCGCCCCATTAACCACTGCCTTTCCCGGGCAAAAGAAAACCGCAAACTCAAACGAGCAATGTCTTTTATATAATCCAGGCACAGCTTAACAACACTATGACTCGGCACCTTGGCAAAATCCCTTTCCTGAAATAACACCGGCGAGCGCAAAGGCGTCTGAAACTTTTGTTTTACACCATCATTTTGCATCATCAACACTAACAGTCGCGTGTATTGAGCCTCTGGTGATTGTTGTAAGCGCTGCTCTATATAGTGATAAAAGGCTTCTGCACGATCAAGATAGGCTCGGTTCTCCTGCGCAGAAAAGTAATACATGTAACAGAATAAATTCGCCTTACGTAGCTCCTGTGCACACCAAGTATCATTGGGGAACTCTAACAATTCCGGCTTATCCAGATAAAAACCTTCATTGGCCAGCATCCACTGCCCGTAGTGCATCAGGCTATGGCGGGCATACCAGTAATCATCATCGATCTGATTAAGCGTCTCCTTTAAAAATAAGAACCGACCCACAGCCTGTAAAAATACCGTGTAAAACCAGGCGTTTTCAATATCGTGCAAATCACGCAGCTCAATATCCTCTTCAGGGTGGCAGGTTTGCCTAATGACATCAGCCACCTCCACTAACAAGTGCTGACGGTCGGTCACATCATAACAATCCAATAATGCCACCAAATAATTGCCTGTCCCTCTATCTAACGGATAACGATAGCCGGGCGCTTTTATACCAATGTTAGTAAACGTATTTTGCTTAAAATCAATGGTCAAAAAACGAAAGGTTCGATCGAGCAAGCTACCGCTGCCATTGTAAAAACAGCGCACCCAGGCACACAGCTGCTCAACCTTTTGCTTAGCCTGTTGATCACCAAAAAGGTGATACTGCAAGGCCAGGCCGGTGGTATAACAATGCTGCCCACCAGGCCCTCCGCCACCCTGGTAGCCGTCATATACTGCCGTGTGATATTTAGAATAGGAGCGATGGCTACAGGTTTCTGCGGGTAAATAATGATTGGTATGCCAAAACAAACCACCGTTATATTCTGCTTTATCCTGTTCAGTATCGTATATATCAATATCTTGAACGTGCTTGCTTAAAGGCTGAATTAAATCCAGCCAAGCGGTATTACCATCATGCAGATATTGCAGAGTCATCCCCATTAACGGGTCATACTGATTATTATAGTGCGAGATAAAATAAGGCTGCTCGGGCAAGCCGTGACATTCGTGGTCAGCATAGAGCTCGCCATAATGCCGCCAACCATAAACATCCACCTGCTCACGTTTGGTAAAAAAATTACTCTCCCCCGTCAAGCCCTGCTGAATTAAATCACCCAATGGCGAAGGCGCAGGTGAAAACATCAAATGTGGCAATATTTGACAGCGATTTAAGTAATCCGGCTCATAATGAACCTTTGGCCTTTGCGACAATGCCAAGGATAAATCTTCAACACTGGCAGCAGAGCTAACACCACACCTAAACAGCCACGTCTTACTTTCACCGCCTTGTAATTCGGTATGCTGCGGAAATAATGACCAACTCAGCTCGCCATCACCACCGCTTACTTGCGTAGGGAAATTTTGCCAAAACCCCTCTAACAACAACCCCAGCTGTTGCTCACCTGCTGTTAAAGTAGCAACAGGCATTGCACGTAAACCAGTAATACTATTCGCATCAACGCCCTCTCCTTGCTTTAACACGAAGCCTTGCTGCTGCACCGTACTGATTTTATTGGCATCCCAGTGAATGGGGCTCTTCCAATGCTCACCACCACTGCCCTGTTGAGCCAAAATAAATGAGCCATTAAATTGCACTGAAGAATTATTTGGAAAAAGCCCCACCCCCTCATCTGTCACCACAACAGAGGTCGTTGCGCCGTCTGCTCGAAAAATCAAAGCAAATTCAGTAATGATAATACTAGCGGGGTCACCAAGATCCCAACTGCCACCGGAGTGCTCGGCAGCCTGCGGATTATGTAACCGCAGCTGTAGCTCTGTAGCACCACTGCCTCGACATACGCTTAGGTCACAACTCAAACACAACCGACCATTGCCAGCATCAAAATCACCCGTAAGGGTATACGTCTGCGTTAACGCATCGGACAAACAACCAACACGTTTACTTTGTAATAATAATGGCTGCTCGCAATGGCTGGTTGTTAAGCGGATTGATACCTGACAAGCCCCACCCAACAAGCTCAGTAAATCATTGCCCGTAGCCTCCACGCCTGGACTTACCCACAAAGGGCTCGCGGCATCATTCATCAGCCCCGTATCAGCAGGAGCCTTTGCCGGGCAGAGCGCCACATCAACCTTACCAGCACGCTCCATACGTGCCTTACACCAAGCCCAGCGAACCGAACCGTCAGGCCAACTGGCGGACACTTCGGCAACCAGCGGTATGACTTGGTCATGTTGAATTAACCGCAACCGAGATAAATCGCTAACCACTCCCACCGGCAAGGGCAAACCAAAACAAACTAACTGCGCCGTCCCAGAAAAATCAACCCTGATAATATTTTTTGCAATAATTTCCATGCCTACCCCAAAGGAATGTCCACAATAAATCCTAACTCAGCCACCACCGATCGCCAATCATGCGCTATAGTAATACGCCAGCGTTTTAATGATAATTACCAATACGCTTATATCGCATTTATTTACCCAAAAAATATAACTTTGTATGGATTCGCAATGAACACGGAGCACAACAATATCAACATTAGTTTTATTATTCCCCATAAAGGCAGGGAAGAACTACTCGCTCAAACATTGCTATCCATTAACAATCAGGACTATGACCTTAAAAAGGTCGAAGTGTTAGTTGTCACCCAAAACGAAACGCTCAGCCCTCAAACTTTACCCAGCCAGACTGAACTCAGCATTAACACCCTCATCCGGCCCGCCAGTGAAACCATTTCAACACTCCGAAACAAAGGGGCAGAGCAAGCTACAGGACAGTTTTTGGCCTTTCTAGATGCCGATATCGAGCTCTCAACAAACTGGATTACCAGCATGCTGGATGAACTCAATGCTGAGCCCGACCGAGTACTGGTCAGCGCGATACAACAATGCGCAGCAACAGCCCCGCCATTAGAGCAAATTCGTACGGCTTTAAGTAACGCCCACATCGATTGTAATGTGCGGTTTCTACCAGGACGCAATCTATTCTTGAATAAATCCACCTTTGCTGCAGTAGGCGGATTTCCAGAACACCTCGTTACCTGCGAAGATTATTATTTCACCGATCAAGTTCATAGCCTAGGTACACTTTATTACTCATCTAAAGCCACCTACATACACCTAGGTGAAGACAAAGAATATCAGGCTATGTTTCACAAAGAAATTTGGCGCGGACAATCCAACCTTCAATCCATAAAAGGTCGCCCGATACCCGCCAGTGAAATACCCAGTTTCCTAACCCCCATCTGGATTCTTTTCTTTAGCATACTCACGATAGTATGTTTTATAACCCTACAAACCACGATGGCGGTAAGCAGCTTATTATTAACACTGCTTCCCATCGCCCTGTATTCCTTGCGACTGCACAAAATTGCTAATGGCAAAATAAAGATGGCCAAAATCATCCAATTTTATCTTATCTACTTCCCTGCCAGAATCATCGGGACAATCACTGGGCTGTTTAAGGCTATATCTATTTAATATCACGCCTAATAGACTTTTTATTATCTAAATACGAGTTAGCGCTTCACCATGAAAAAAAGCATCAAAGTCTTACAATTTATTTGCCCAACTGGTTTTTACGGCGCCGAACGCTGGATCCTCGCACTGGCAAAGAATCTAGACAATAGCAGCATAAACTGTGATCTGGCGGTAACTATCGAGCCCAACTGCAAACCGCTCGAAATCAGCAAACATTATAAACTGCTAGATAAACGTGTTTTTGAAATACCCATGAGTAGCCGCTTTGACCTCAGCGTCATCTCCAAGCTATGCAAACTGATTCGCAGCCAGAACATCGATATTATCCATACCCACGGCTATAAATCCGATATTCTCGGTTTAATCGCCGCCAAGCTCACCGGCATTAAAGCACTGGCAACACCGCACGGCTTCGAAAACGCAGAGGATTGGAAACTGCGCGCCTATATTGGCCTTGGCAACCAATTTTTAAAGCTCTTTCACGCCGTAGCGCCGCTGTCAGAGCAGCTGTGCAAAGATATGGACAGCATTGGCGTCAACAAAGCTAAAGTGCACTATATACAAAACGGCGTCGATTTAGACGAAGTTGAAATACAGCGGCAACAAACTAACAATCCGAAAATTGAGCAAAAAAACAAAAAACGAGTTGGTTTTATTGGACAAATGATCAGCCGTAAAAACATTGTCGATCTACTCGATATTTTCGATCAGCTGGCACAAAAGCACGACAACATTGAATTAAAGCTGCTGGGTGATGGCGATCAACGCCAACAACTTGAAGCCTATTGCGAACAATTAGACTCAAAGCACCTCATCGAATTTTTAGGTTTTCGGGATGACCGCCTAGAATGGCTGCAAAGCATGGACATCTTTGTGATGACCTCTACCCTCGAAGGTATTCCCCGCTGCCTGATGGAAACCATGGCCATGGGCATACCCGTAGCCGCCTACAATATCGCCGGCATTGATCAATTAATAACCCACCAACAAACCGGACTGTTAGCCGAACATGGCGACAAAGACACCCTCGCCCACTATTGGGAACAAATACTCTTCGACCCAGATTATTCGGCTACACTAAGCACTAACGCCATGACCTTTGTCTATGATAACTTCTCAGGAAAAAGAATGGCGCAAGAATACACTCAGCTATACAGGGACATGTTGGAAACCAGCTAAAATATGCCGATAAAAGCGACCCGTAAAAAGATTCTTTTCCTACTCTCTGTAGATACCGAAGAAGAGTTCGACTGGAATGGCAGTTTTCCGCAACATGATTGTACTGTGGAGAACATCCAGCGCCTGCCCAAATTTCAGCAATTTTGTGATTCGCTTGGCATTCGTCCAACGTATTTAGTCGATTACCCCGTAGCAGCAAACCATTCAGCTGCTGCTGTACTTAAAAATATTCACGCATCTAACAATGCAGAAATAGGCGCGCATTTACACCCTTGGTGCACCCCCCCTATCGAGGGGGGCAATGGTGAAAAAGAATCTCACGTTATCAACCTACCCATCGAGCTGGTTAAACAAAAGCTCGATAGCCTAACCCGGACAATCCGCGAGAACATCGGCGTAACCCCTACTGTATTTCGCACTGGGCGCTGGGGGATCAATAGCGCCGTGCTCAAACTGGTAAGCGATGCCGGCTATACCATCGACTCCAGCATGTACCCTTATTATTCCAATGAGTACTTTTCATGCGAGCACTCTCACAACAAACCTTACTGGCCAGACTTTACTACCCCGGATAAAAAAGGCTCACAACGGCAGCTATTCGAGCTCCCGATCACCTCAGGTTTCAACCGCGCGCCATTTCGCTTTTGGGCTAAAGTCCACCGCTTATTATCCCGCCCAGGACTGGAGCTGCTCCATCCTGTTGGTTTGGCTTGGCGCACCAACAGCCTCCGGAAGCTTTTTCTCAGCCCTGAATTATCATCAAGCAGCGATATGATTGCCTTGGCAACGGCCGCTATTTCCGCCGACCACCCCGTGATCCATATGTTTTTACACAGCTCAACGTTACTACCAGGCCAAAACGAATTCACCCAGACGGAAGAAGATACACAAGCGATCTACATGAGCATCAAGCATTTTATTAACCACCTGACTCAGCACGCAGATGTTAGTTTTTGTACTTTATCCGAGGCTGCAGCGATATTAACCAACCCAACAACAAAGACTAACGAATCCACGCAAGCGAAATGAACATGATCACCGTAAAACAAGCCACATTGAGTGACCATGCTCGCTGGGACGAATTTGTAGAAAACCATCCCGACGCAAGCCCCTATCACTTATCAGCGTGGTTAAAAGCCGTCGAAACCGCCTATCAGCACCGCTGCTTTTATCTTATCGCCGAGCAGGAAAATACCCTTATTGGTATCCTGCCCCTGGTTATCATTAAACCGCCGCTGCTATCCGGCTCGCTCTGCTCACTGCCCTTTTGTGATGTAGGCGGCGTGTTAAGCCATAACGAGCAAGCAGCCGCTGAATTACTCAAAGCCGCAACCGCAATTGCCCAACAACACACCTCCGGCAAAATGGCACTCAGAGCAAGCGCACCTGTTAGTACAGAGCCAGCCCCGGACTCTAAACCAGACCCTGGCTCAGAGGCACAAAATCAAAAAGTGCGAATGCTATTAAACCTGCCCGAATCCGCCGAGCAATTATTCGCAAGCTTTAAAGCCAAGCTCAGAAGCCAAGTAAGAAAAGCTGAAAAAAACGGCATCAGCTACCGGCAAGCCAACGATCAATACGCACTCGACGCTTTTTATACTGTCATGCAAGCCAATATGCGCTTACTCGGCTCACCAGTACACGCAAAGCAGTGGTTTGAGCAAATCATTCACCAATACGGCGATAAAGCCCAAATTGGCTTAGCCGAAAAAGATGGCCTCGTTATTGGTGCGGCGATTATTTTGCTCTGCGGCCAGACAGTTACCGTGCCTTGGGCCTCCACCCTCGCCGAGTACAACAGATTATCTCCCAATATGCTGCTTTATTGGGGCTTGCTCAGCTACGCCGCAGACAACGGCTATAAACGCTTCGATTTTGGCCGTTCATCCATAGGCGAAGGCACCTATAGATTTAAAAAACAATGGGGAGCAACACCCATAGCACTCGATTGGCAAGAGTACGATCAGCAAGGTCTGGTCACTGTTAGCGCTGCGCCGGGCAACAGCAAACTCAGGCCCCTCATAGCATCGACATGGGCCAAGCTACCGGAGCCAATTACCAATAAATTAGGGCCAATATTCAGGCGCTACATCAGCCTTTAAACCGGTGGATTAACCCCCCAAAAAACCAAGGAAAAAAAA